>Ga0209345_10000024_pt1 | contig 288529 bp, 268 predicted proteins | sample Cruoilmetagenom7_FD_187294 | JGI IMG/M metagenome (GOLD analysis project Ga0209345, IMG submission 187294) | Oil polluted marine microbial communities from Coal Oil Point, Santa Barbara, California, USA - Sample 7 (SPAdes) (version 2) | ecosystem: Environmental > Aquatic > Marine > Oil seeps ... | reverse complement strand
AATGGCTACCGAACGCACCCTGTCCATCATCAAACCCGACGCGACCCGCCGCAACCTGACCGGCAAAATCAACGCCAAGTTCGAAGACGCCGGCCTGCGCATCGTCGCGCAAAAGCGCATCCATCTCACTCCGGCGCAGGCGGGCAAGTTCTACGAAGTCCACGCCGAGCGTCCGTTCTACGGCGAACTCTGCGACTTCATGGCGTCCGAGCCGGTGGTCGTTCAGGTGCTGGAAGGCGAAGGCGCGATCGCCAAGAACCGTGAAGTCATGGGCGCGACCAACCCCAAGGACGCCGCCGCAGGCACGATCCGCGCCGAATTCGCCGAATCCGTCGGCGAGAACTCGGTTCACGGCTCCGACGCGCCCGAGACCGCCAAGGAAGAGATCGCGTATTTCTTCTCCGGCCTCGAACTGGTCGGCTAAAGGTCTGCCGGCTCTGGCATTGAGCCGGACGAGAGCCGAAAATCGAGCGTGAAATCGCGCCCAAAATCGAAATGACAAAGGCCGCGTCCCTCAGGGCGCGGCCTTTTTCCTGTGATCTGACGCTGGGCAGAGCAATGCGCCTACGTCATGCGCGGCGCAGCCTGCACCCGCGGGGAGGTCGGCCCCGTGCCGGTTTCGCTGGCGCGCGGCATGGTGCGCGCGTCGCCATCGCTCGCCTGTGGTCCCGATCCGAAATCACCGGTGCCAAAGCCGCCCGAGCCATGATCCACGCTGTGCTCGACATGGCGTCGCATCAGCGCGACATTCCGCATATTCGCCTTCCAGCCAACGTCGAAAAGATCACCGACCAGAGGCACGAGACCGATCAGCCAATCAACCCCGAGGTTCGCGGCCATGCGCATCAGAACGCTGCGCGGAACACCCAGCCTGTGCGCCTCGGACATGATGTAGGCCGAAGGGGCAAGCGCCAGCGTATCCCCCACCCCAGGTACGATACCGAGGATACTGTCGAGGCCCAGCCGGATCTGTGTGCCCGGCACCCGCACCGCACGGTCCATGACGTGGGCAAGGCGTTCGGCGCGCGCGACCCTCTCCAACCTCGGATCGGGCACGGGACCTTTGCTGGTCTGTCTGGATGGTTCGGCGGTGTCACTCATGCGCGCGCGGGACCCCGGCTGAGGATAATATAAAGTGCGTGGATGATACCGGGAATGTAGCCGAGCAGCGTCAGCAGCAGGTTCAGCCAGAACGCGCCCCCAAGGCCCACTTGCAGAAATACGCCGAGCGGCGGAATAAAGATCGCGACGAGAATGCGGATAATGTCCATGGTCTGGTCCTTTCGATGCGGGAACGGTCGAATCTAGTTATGAAGACAACCTCAGACCCGGCATCTGGTTCCCGACCGCTCAGATATACATCACCCCTCGCGCAGGCCGAAATCCCTGAGAAAGCGGTCCAGTTCCTGCGGCAACCCCGAGACCGATTTCGCAGGCGTCGACACGCAGATCGCATCGAAGCGGGCGCGCAGATCGACCTTTTCCTGCCCCTTGCAATCGTTCCATGGACGACCCTGCAACCCCATGACAAGCGCGTAGTACCCGATGAAGTGGGGGCGCGCGCCGGATGCGATCAGACGGGCATAGGTCGCATCGGGGCCAAGAGTGCGGACCTCCTGCGCGGTGGTGATGCCTGCGCGTGCATAGCTTTCGACCGAGGCGGGGCCGACATTGCGGATATGGGTGACGGGATCGCCCATCTAGCGCAGCGCGTCGAGACCATCGAGGATCAGGGTCAGCCCGAAATCAAAATTATCGACCTCCGTGCTCTTGGCCTGCGCCAGGTCTTCTGTCCGCCGGTAAAGGCTGGGGTAGGTGTCACGCGGGATCGACTTCAGCTGTTTTCTGGCCTGACGCGCAATGTCTCGTGCCCGGCCAGGTCGGGTCAGATGCTGAATTGTGAAGCCATAGATATGGTTGTCGATCGTGTTGCGCGCATGATCTGCCTGTGCGGGGGTAAAGCCGACCGCGATCAAACAGCCAAGCGTCGCGTCGAGATAGGTCATCATATTCGGCCCCGGCGCACGCGGAGCCTGAAACTGCGCAGCCGCCCAGGGGTGGCGCAGCAGAACCCTGTGAGCGGACCGGGACCGGGCGCGCATCTCGCCCTGCCAATCGAAATCCGGCGTCGGCAGGGTGATCTCTCCGGCGACGAGGTCGGTGATGCCGGCGATGATCGCCTCCTTGTTAGCGACGTGATTGTAAAGCGACATCGCCTCGACGCTCAGTTCAGCCGCCACTTTACGCATGGATAGCGCCGCCAACCCTTGCGCATCGGCAAGGGCGAGGGCGGCGCGCAGGATACGCTCGCGGGTCAGCGGTGGCCTCGGCGTGGTTTTGGTATCTGAACTCTGGGTCATGGCACTGCTTACGCTGTAAGCGCGCGCGACGGAAGTCAAGGACAACGGGGCGCGCAGGGCGGTGGTTGGCCCGGTGCCGATTTCCAAGGTTTGACCCAACGTCATGCTTAGGTGTCTGGTCGAAATGGGCCGCTCGTGAGGCGCCTTCGAATCAAATTGGGGCGAATTTGACCCCGCTCGCGCAACAGTCCACACCCTGCGAGGTCACTGTCATTCGTTTCAACAGGCAAATTGCCCAAATGGGGCGGGATCACCCGTATCCGGCCCATTTTTCGCCTTATATCGGGACTTTTGCGCCAGAGCCTGTATATATGTTGGTGGGGGCCTTAGTTCTGCTACTGCAAGACGAGAGGCAAAAAGATGTCTGATTTTACCGGTTTCGAATTCAACGAGGCTGACCTGTCCAAGGACGGAGTGCGCCGCACTGGCCAGCGCGGTGCGATTGCATGCTTTACCGCAGGGACCCGTATCCTGACACCGCAGGGACAGCGCCCGGTTGAGCACCTTGTTCCCGGCGATATGGTCATGACCCGTGACCATGGGTTGCAAACCCTGCGCTGGATCGGCTGCCGCCACGTCGACACCAACGAGATCGCGGATTTCGACCATGTGCGCCCGGTGCGGATACGCAAGGGGGCCCTGGGCAACCAGATGCCGGACCGTGATCTGCTGGTATCGGGCGATCACCGCGTCATGGTTTCGGGACCGGGGTTCGAAGAGCTGCTGCTCGACGCCGATGAGGTCCTGGTCCCTGCCAAGCTTTTGCTGGGCCGCGACGGCGTCAGCGTGGACGAGGCGGACGCGGTCATCTATTACCACCTGATGTTTGACGAAACTGAGTTGCTGCTGAGCGAAGGCATCTGGACGGAAAGCACGCAGCCGGTCACCGGCTCGCTCGCGGGACCCGACGCAGAGGCCATCGATGAGCTGCACCGCCTGTTTCCGGAACTGAAGCTGGCCGCCGCTGCGCCCAAGACGCCGCGCCTGACGCTGGACCCGGTGCTGGCCGGCATGTTCGGTTTCACCGGTGCGACCCTGTTGACAACCCCCCCGGCCTGAGGCCGGACGGCACCTCACCGCTGCTTCGGCTCATTCGAGGCGCAGACGTGAGGGTTCTATTTATTTCCCTTTTTGCAGGACTGAACGGCGGCAGAAGGTGCGAGCTTGGGGAAAGGCATCGGCCCTCAGCCGGAGCTGTCGCGGAGGCGGACCGGACGGGTCTATGCCGCTGCCCGTGCGACCCGTCGACGCATCGGACAACCCTGCCACCGCCTTCGCTTTCTGAATACGGCTATCTATGCGCAGGTCTCACTTGCCACAACGCAGACGTGGCATCTAGGGATGTCTTTCCCACAACCGCCGACACACCACATCGACAACGGCGTGAAGGATGACGGTCAGCACGGCCAGAACGATCAGCCCAGCGAACATCAAGTCGATCTTTACGCGGCCATTCGCCAGCAGCATGAGATAGCCAAGCCCTCGCGAGCCGCCGACCCATTCGCCGATTATCGCGCCGATGGGGGCGTAGACGGCGGCGAGCCGCAGGCCCGAGGCAAAGCCGGGCATCGCCGCCGGCACCCGGATGCGCCACAGGATGCGGCTCGGTGTTGCATTCATTACGCGGGCGATCTCCAGCCAGCCCGGCGGGGTCCGCATCAACGCATCGAAAAAGGCCGAAGTGACCGGGAAGTAGATGATGAGCAGCGCCATCGCCACCTTGGACCAGAGCCCGTAGCCCAGCCAGAGCGTCAGGATCGGGGCAAGGGCAAAGACGGGGACGGCCTGGCTGAAGACCAGCATCGGGCGCAACATGGTCCGCGCGAGCGGAGAGGCGGCAAGCAGGATTGCCGATGCGAAGCCGAGCGCCGCGCCGAGCCCGAGGCCGAGCAGAACCTCGATAGCGGTGATCAGCGCATGTTCCGCAATCAGCGCCCGGCTGGTCCAGAGGGTCGCAAAGACCAGCGTCGGTCCGGGCAGGATAAAGCGCGGCAAGTCGGCAAGGGTGACTACCGCCTGCCAGAGAAGAAGGGCGAGACACACAATGCCTGCGATCCGGGTGATCCGTTTCATTCCGACTCCATCAACAGCCGCAGCAGACGCCCCTGAAAGGCGAGGGTCTCGGGGGCGTCGTAGGGTCGGGGCGTCTGGGCCTCTGGCGGATCGACGGTGACAATGCCCCCCCGGCTCATCAGCAGGATGGTGTCGCCCAGCCGCGCGGCCTCGGCGGCGTCGTGGGTGACGTGCAGAACGGTGCGACCGGCCAGCAGCTCGGCGGACAGATCCTGCATCTGGGCCCGCGAGCGCGCATCGAGCGCCGAGAAGGGCTCGTCCAGCAGCACCACAGGCCGGTCCTCCATCAGCGTTCGGGCCAGCGCGACCCGCTGGCGTTGCCCGCCGGAAAGGGCGTGCGGTCGTTTGTCGACATGCGCTGAGAGCCCGACACGCGCCAGCACCTCACGCGCCCGGCCCCGATCCGGCCCCGTGCCCCGCAGGCGGGCGCCGAGGGTGACGTTGTCGATCTGATCCAGCCAGGGCATCAACAGATCGTTCTGCGCCATCAGGGCGACCCGTCCGTCCAGCGGTGCGCCGTCGCCCGCAGACAATTCCCCCTCGAAATCGAGTTCGTCGCCGAGTCCGGCAAGCAGACGCAGAATCGAGGATTTGCCAACGCCCGAGGGTCCGAGCAGACAGGTCCATTCGCCCGCGGGCGCTGTGAGGGCCACCGGGCCAAAGATCGGTGTACCGTCAATGGTGGCGCGTCCCGCAAGGTTTAATGCGGGCGCGTCGCTCATGCGCTCAGGCCCATGGCCCAGAAGTCGACCTCAAGCCGTGTCGCCGTCTCGAACCGAGCGCAGAGTCGGGGCCAGCGGGGGCTGTCCTCGGGCAATGGCCCGAGACGGCGCGCGACCGCCGCGTCGATCAGCGCGCCGACATCCTTGCAAGTGCGCTGGTAGTCCGCGCTGGCATAGGTTGCGATCCAGTCGCTGTAGGGCGTCTGCTCGGCCTCGGCCGCCAGCCGCGCGCCAATCTCGCCATAACCCAGCACGCAGGGCGCCAGGGCGGCCATCAGGTCTAGGAAATCGCCCGAATGGCCCGCGTCGAGGACGTAACGAGTATAGGCGATATTCGCCGGCGCCTCGCGCGCCGCAAAGAGCTGCGCCTCCGTGATGCCCTCGGCGGCGCAGGTCTCGACGTGAAGACGCATCTCCTCGTCCAGCAGCGCCTGAACGGTGGCGGCGCAGGCACGCATCTCGTCCAGGGTTTCGGCCTTGGTCACGGCAAGCGCCCAGGCGCGGGAAAAATGGACAAGAAAAAGGTAGTCCTGCACTAGATAACGCAGGAAGCCCTCCCTTGGGAGGGTTCCATCGCGCATCCCCTCGACAAAGGCGTGCCGGGTATAATCGGCCCATGCCTCGCCTGCCGCATCCCGCCATAGCGGAAAGGTCGCACCGTAACTCATTGCGCGCCCAGATCGAGTGCGAGATCGGCGACAGGACGTGTGCCCTCAACCAGCCCGGCGTCGTTGAGGAAGGCCTCGAACCGGCTGTAGCGACCAGCGTCCAGCGCCTCGGGGCGCAGGGCAAAGCGGGGTATGGTGTCGGCCCAAGCGCGTTCGTTCAGCTCGTCCTGCAATTCGACCGAGGTGGCCGAGAAGATTTCCCAGCTCTCCTGCGGGTGGTTCACGATGAACTGCGTCGCCTTCTCTGTCGCAGCGAGAAAGCGGCGGATCATGTCTTTGTCCATGCTCTGCGGATTGGCGACATAGATCAATTCGTCATAGGTCGGCACGCCTTCCTCCTCGGGGTAAAAGCAGCGGCCTTCGATGCCCTCAATCTCCATCTGGTTGAGCTCAAAGTTGCGGAAGGCGCCGATCACGGCGTCGACCTGTCCGGACATGAGTGCGGGCGAGAGGGACCAGTTGACGTTGACCAATTCAATGTCCGCGGTGCTGAGGTCGGACCGGCCGAGCATCGCGGACAGCAGCGCCTCCTCGACCCCGGCGACGGAAAAGCCGACCTTGCGGCCTTTAAGGTCCGCGATCTTCTCGATCGGCCCGTCTTTCAACACCAAAAGGCAATTGAGCGGGGTCGATACCAGCGTGCCGACGCGGATCAACGGCAAACCTTCGGCGACCTGAAGATGTAGCTGCGGCTGGTAGGAGATAGCCAGATCGGCGCGGCCCGCGGCGGCCATTTTGGGCGGATCGGCAGGATCGGCGGGGGCGATCACCTCGACCTCCAGCCCCGCCTCGGCAAAGTAGCCCTGCTCTTCGGCAATGACGATGGGCCCGTGATCGGGGTTCACGAACCAGTCAAGGATGACGGTCATCTTGTCCTGTGCGGTGGCGGGTGCCACGCAGAGCGTGGCGGCCAGCGTCGCGGCGAGAAGGGCGCGGACGGTAAGGGTGATGTTCATAAATGGTCTCCAGTGGGGTCGCCAAGCGCGACGAGAAAAATGTCACCGTCCCAGACGTCCGACAGCCGCGCTGCCGCCGTCCAAGAGCGCAGGCCCGAGCGACAGCAAAGCACGGCGCGCTGGCCGGGGGCGGGGATGGGCCCGCCCGGCCCGAAGGCCGTGACCGGAAGGCGCCGGGCGAAGGGGCGCGCCAAAGGCGCCTCGTCCTCGCCCCGCAGGTCGACGAGGAAATCGGCCTCGGAAATTTCGGACGCGGCGAGGAAGCGGGGCTGGCGGGCCGGTTCGGGCGCGCCGTCAAAGCGGAAGCCACCGAACCGGAATGTCGCGGCGTCCACGGTAACGAGTTGACCCAAGGGCGAGGGGTCCAGCCCCGCCAGCAACGCCACCGCCATCTGCGCCTGAAGCGCGCCCAAGAGGCCGACGACCGGGCCCAGCACACCGTCCTCCGCGCAGGAGCCGAGGCGCTGCGGCAGATCGGGAAAGACCGCCCGAAGGCTCGGCGCGCCGCCACAAAAGGCGCCGGCGTAGCCGTCCATCCCAACCACCGAAGCGCTGAGCAAGGCTCGCCCCGTGGTCCAGCAGGAATCGGACAGGATATAGCTCGCCGCAAAGCTGTCGGCGCAGTCGAGGACAAGGTCAACGGCATCACAGAGGGTATCGACATTGGAGGGGTCGAGCGTGGCGATCACCGGCTCCACGTGGGTTTCGGCGTTTAGCGCTGTGACGGCGGTGGCGGCGGCCTCGGCCTTGGGGCGACCGATGTCGTGCTCGCGAAACAGCGTCTGGCGGTGGAGGTTCGTTGCCTCCACCCGGTCGGGATCGACCAGCCGGATATGCCCGACCCCGGCGCCGCCGAGATATTGCAACACCGGCGCCGCCAGACCGCCCGCGCCCACCACCAGGACATGCGCCGCCCGCAGACGATCCTGTCCCTCGGGCCCGAATTCGGGCAGGGCGATCTGGCGGGCGTAACGGGTCATCGCGTCGCCTCGATCCATTGGCGCACGCGGGTTTCGGGCGCCTCGTGAAGGGTGATATCGGTGACGGCGGACACGATATCGGCGCCCGCCTGGAACGCGCCGGCGGCGCGCGCCACGTTCATCCCGCCTATGGCCACGAGGGGCAGGTCGCCAATCAACCGTTTCCATTCGGTCACACGTTCAAGGCCCTGCTGTTCCCACTTCATCTTCTTGAGGATGGTCGGATAGACCGGACCGAGCGCCACGTAGTCGGGCGATAGCGCGAGTGCGCGGTCGAGTTCGGCATGGTCGTGTGTGCTAATGCCCAGCTTCAGCCCGGCCCGGCGGATCGCGGGCAGATCGGCCTCGTCCAGATCCTCCTGACCCAGATGCACCCAACCGGAGGATTCCTCGATAGCGACGCGCCAGTGGTCATTAACCACGAGGGTCGCCCCATGGGTCCGACACAGGGCCTCTGCCCGCGCCACGAGGGGCCGCAGCTCGGCCTCCGGCAAATCCTTCATGCGCAGCTGCACCAGCTTCACGCCAAGGGGCAGGGTACGCTCCAGCCAGCCAAGGTTATCGAAAATGGGGTAAAAACGATCAAGGTTCATGACAGGAATGCCTTTCCGATCACCGGCGTGGAGGGCGCAGCCATATCGCGCGGCTCCATCGGGTCGGCCTCATAGGCGAGACGCCCGGCCTCTACCGCGCGGGCAAAGCCTTCGGCCATCGCCGCGGGGTCTCCGGCCTTTGCGACCGCGGTGTTCAGCAAGACCGCGTCGAACCCCATCTCCATCGCCATCGCCGCCTGACTGGGCAGGCCCAGGCCTGCATCGATCACCATCGGCACATCGGGAAATTGCGCGCGCAGCGTGCGCAGCCCATAGATGTTGGTCAGCCCCAACCCGGTGCCGATCGGCGCGCCCCAGGGCATCAGAACCTCGCAACCGACTGACAGCAGGCGGTCGGCCAGCACCACGTCCTCGGTCGTATAGGGAAAAACCTCGAAGCCTTCCTCGGTCAGGATGCGCGCGGCCTCGACCAACCCGAAGGGGTCGGGCTGAAGTGTGTCGGCATGGCCGATCACCTCAAGCTTGATCCAACGTGTGTCAAAAAGCTCGCGCGCCATCTGCGCCGTCGTGACCGCCTCGCGAACGGAGTGGCAGCCCGCGGTATTGGGCAAAAGCGTCACCCCCAGATCGCGGACCAGATCCCAGAAGGCCGTGCCCGCACGTTCACCCCCCGCCTCGCGGCGGACAGAGACCGTGGCAATGCCCGCGGCAGAGCGGCGAAAGGCCTCGGCCAGCACGCTGGGCGAAGGATATTGCGCGGTACCCAGCATCAGGCGCGACGTGATTTCGGTATCGTAGACACGCATGTCAGCCTCCTTGCCGAGGGGTGACAATCTCGACCCGGTCGCCCGCGGAAAGCGTCGTCTGATCGCGCGACGCCGCCGGAACGAAACGCTCGTTGACGGCGGTGGCGACCTTTGCGTCGCCGTAGCCGAGTTCGCCCAGCGCCGCGGCGAGCGTATCGGCCCGCACCTCGGTCGCAGTGCCATTAACCATGATATTCATGCCAGAACTCCGGTTTGCTGCCCTCCACCCCGGCCTCTACCGCCATCCGCGCCAGTGCGGGGGCAAGCAGGAAGCCGTGGCGGAACAGGCCGTTTACGTAGATCGTTTCGCCCCGCCGCACGATACGGGGCAGGTTGTCGGGGAAGGCGGGGCGCGCATCGACGCCGATTTCCACCAACTCCGCCTCGCCGAAGGCCGGATGCAGCGCATAGGCGGCCGAGAGCAGTTCAAGGACAGAGCGGACGCTGCGCCGTCGGTCGTCGCTCTCGATCTGGGTCGCGCCCAGCATGAAAAGCCCGTCCGGGCGGGGAACGACGTAAAGCGGAAAGCGCGGATGCAGCAGGCGGACGGGACGGTCAAGGCGGATATCGGTGCTGTGCAGCACCGCCATTTCACCCTTCACCCCACGCAGGTCGGGCAGGGCGTCGCGCGCAGCCAGTCCGCGACAGTCAAAGGTCAGCCCCTCGGGGCCACCGGCCTCAGCGACAAAGGTGACACCCTCCTGTTGCAGCCGGTCGCGAAGGTGGACAAGCGCGGCCCGTGGATCGAGATGCGCCTCGCCGGTGACATGCAACGCGCGGTCAAAGCGACCCGCCAAGTCCGGCTCCAGCGCGGCCAGCCCGGCGGCGTCGAGCCTCTCGTGCCCGGCGATGCGACGTGCGAAACTGTCCAACTCCCGCCGGTCGCGACCCAGCGTGACGACCACGGTTCCGCGCCGCTCGACCGTCACGCCCTGCCGCGCCCACCAATCGGCGGCCATCTGGCCCAGCCGCACGACCGGCTCCTCTGCCACCGCGCCCTCGCAGATCGGGGCAAGCATCCCGCCGGCCCACCACGAACAGCCATGCGGTCCGGGCCGGGGCGCAGGATCGCGAACCGTCACCTCGCAGCCCCTGGCGACAAGTTCCGCCGCAACGCAGAGCCCGGCAACGCCGGACCCAAGAACGATTGCCCGTGTCATCTCCAGACCTCATGAAAATGGTGCACCGGCCCGTGCCCGCCACCGATGCCCAGCCCGTCCGCCGCGCGGATCGCGCCGTGCAACCATTCCTGCGCGCGCCTGACCGCGTCAGGAAGGTCCGCCTCCTTGGCCAGTTCGGCTGCGATCGCCGAGGACAGGCTGCACCCTGTCCCATGCGTGTTGCCCGTGGAAAGTCGCGGCTGTTCCATCGCCATCACGCCGGAGGGCGTCACCAGCAGGTCGATGCAGGAGGGTCCCTCCGCATGGCCGCCCTTCATCACCACCGCCCGCGCGCCCAGGCCGAGCAATGCCCGGCCCTGCGCCTCGGTCTCTTGGATGTCGCGGGCCGCGTCCCGGCCGAGGAGGCGCGCGGCTTCGGGAAGGTTCGGCGTCAGGACGTCCGCGCGCGGCAGCAGCGCCTCGATCAGCGCTGTCTCCGCCTCCTTGGCCAGGAGGGCATCGCCGGATTTTGCAACCATCACCGGGTCAAGCACGACCGGGCCAGCGTAATCCCGAAGCGCGGCGGCCACGGCCGCGACAATCTCGGGCGAGGCGAGCATGCCGATCTTGATCGCCTGAGGCGGGATATCGGCCAGAACGGCGGCGATCTGCGCCGAAACGACGGCGGGGGAGACCGCCTCGATCGCAAAGACGCCGCGCGTGTTCTGCGCCGTGATGGCCGTCAGCGCGCTCGTGCCATACACCCCGAGGGCCGAAAAGGTCTTGAGATCGGCCTGAATCCCCGCACCTCCGCCACTGTCGGAGCCGGCGATTGTCATTGCGGATGGGTGCGGCCTCATAACTTCCTCCAACGGCATCGGCAGGAGAAAGACAACGCGACAGCCAATGGCCGCGTCAGATCAAGCTCCGTTCCCTACGCCGGTATTGCCCGGATCAGGTTCGATGGGTTGGCTCACGCCTCTCAGCCCTTGTAGGGACACCCCAACGGATTTGATCGAAAAGGTAGCAGCCCGGAAGCGGGAGTTCAACCTATGTGTCGCAGGGCGTGATCACGAATTTGGATGGGCGTGTTGGGGGGGGCGTGCGCTGGGTCGGGTTTGTGGGAGAAGCTAACGCCGGCCTTTTAAGCGTCGGTGTTCCCTCAATCTGTTGCTGAGTTCTTCCGAGGATTTTTGCAGCCAGCGATTGAAGGTCATCGGACAGGATGAAGCCTTGGCTGAACCTGAACCCTTGCCGCTGAACGGCAAATATTTTCTGTTAGAAATGGTTGAACACAGTCGGCAAACCGGAAGGCTTGCCCGCGCGATGGGCGACAAGTGAACAACTAATCCCGGCGGTTGTATCCACAATCGCCGGATAGGCGGTCATGCGTTTAACCGCGCATGGTTGGAAATTGCGTCAATGGTTGGTGTTCAGATCTTTTACTTTCCCTGAAGATTGAGCGTTGCCGCAGCGAACAGAGCCGCTGAAACCATGCTGTCTGGCTCGGCGACCATCAAAAATGATATGACCATCTGTTGCCGCTTGTAGCGTAGCACATTCTTTGTGGGTGGGTAGACGCAAGGTCAGTCACCCGTTGTGATAACCGCCTATATGTTACTAAAAATATGCCGAAATGGCGGAGAGACAGGGATTCGAACCCTGGGAACCCGTGAAGGCTCAACGGTTTTCGAGACCGCCCCGTTCGACCACTCCGGCACCTCTCCGCGGGGGTCTGGGTGGTCCGTCTAAACGCGATTGTTATAGCGCGCAAGAGGCGTTTTGCATTGCGCCGTTGCAGAAATGACCTAACTTCCTGACAAGTCCAACTCACACACGCTTAACCCCGAGGTTTCTTTCCCCATGCGCTCTGTTCCTGTCCTTCGGCCTCTCGTTGCCTGCCTGATGGCCCTCACCTTGATGGTCTCGCAGGCTGTCGCGGCGGATCGCGAAAAACTCAAGGCTTTCCTGACGATTACCGGTTTCGATGTCGCATTGGAAAGCATCAAGCTCTCGGCGGAGGACGCGCCGCGCATGTTGGGCCTGGAGGCCGAGGATTTCGGGGCCTCCTGGACCTTGATGAGCCGGGATGTCTTTGACGTAGCCGAGATGCAGGCCGATGCGATCGAGATCTTGGGCGAGACGCTCAGCGATGAGGCGCTGGCGCATGGCGCGGAATTCTACGCGTCCGACCTCGGACAGCGGCTGGTGGAGGCCGAGAATGCCAGCCACATGCGCGACCGGGGTGACAAGCGTGACGAGGGTGGGAAGTTGCTGGCCAACCTGCAGCAGGACAACCCCGAGAGGGTCGCTATTCTGGAACGTATGCTCGACGCTATCGGATCCGAAGACCAGAGCCTGCGTGCCGCGAACGAGCTGGAGCTGCGCTTTCTCATGGCCGCGCAGCAGGCCGGCGTGATCCGCTTGCGCGTGGATGAGCAGGGGTTGCGCGCTGCGCAGGCAGAGCAGGCCGAGGAAATCAAGAAATCCATGCGTCTGTCTGGCTTGGCGTCCTCTGCCGCGACCTACCGCGACTTCAGCGACGAAGAGCTTGTAGCCTACGCCGAGGCACTGGAAGACCCGCTGATGAAGGAGGTTTACGAGCTGATGAACGCTGTGCAGTACGAGATCATGGCCGACCGTTTCGAAGCGGTCGCGCTACGTCTCGCCGAGCTTAATCCGGGACAGGAGCTATGAGCATGCGCCGCATTCTCCTGCTCGCCCTCGCGACGGCGGTGACGGCGCCCGCGCTTGGCTATGTGGTCGGACCCCTGGCGGCGCAGGTGCTGGGCGGCGAGGTGCCCGAGGGTGCGGAGGCGCCTTCGCCAGACGCGCAATCGGCCGAGGGTCAGACGCCTGACAGCTCAATGGACACGCTGGGCCCGGACTCCCTCAACCGGATCTGGTTGGCGCTCGATCTGCCCGGCGCGCTCGACATCATGCGTGAGGAGGGCGAGGCCATGACCGACCAGATCGCCGATGACTACCTGCCCAACAGCAGCGCCTCCAGTTGGGTGAATGCAGTCGCGCGCATCTACGACCCCCAGACGATGGCCCGAGGGATGCAAGGCGCTTTCGGTGAGGATCTGGCCGGGGTTGACCCGCAGCCGGTCCTCGCGTTCTTTGAATCCGATCTCGGTCAGCGCATCATCCGGCTGGAGATGTCGGCCCGCCGAGCCTTCCTCGATGAGGACACCGAAGAGGCCGCCCGCGAACGTGTCCGCAGCGACGCGGTCCCCAGCCAGCGCGCGGAGTTGATCGAGCAGTTCATCACGGCTAACGATCTGGTGGAATACAACACCGCCGGCGCGATGAACACGAACCTCGCCTTTCTGACCGCGCTCTCGCAGGCCGAGATTTTCGAGATGTCTGAACAGGATATTCTGGCGCAGGTCTATGACGGCAGCGAAGAGAACCGGCGCGATACCGAGGAATGGCTGCGCGCCTATCTGACGATGGCCTATCAACCGCTGAGCGATGAGGAATTGGGCGTTTATATCGACTTTTCCCGTACCGAAGAGGGCCAGCGATTGAACCGTGCGCTTTTCGCAGGGTTCGGGGAGATGTACACCGAGCAATATCGTGCAATCGGCCTCGCTGTGGCACGGCAGTTGACCGCGCAGGAGCTGTGATCGCGGCGGCGCTGTCCTGAAACGGGTAGGGGGCGCCACCATGGACCAGACATTTCGTCAAATGCGTGCCTCCAATGCTCCGCAGCGCTTGACTTGAAGGGGAATCCTGCGTATCTGCCCGCATCCCGGCAGGCATTCGGCCCGCAGGGGTTTTATTCAATACGCCCGGAACGGGCGCGCAGTTCGATGGCGGGGAAATCCCGAAACGCCCGATCATGGGGGCCTCAGGACGCGGTAGACAAGGAAGACGCCCATGTTTGCGGTCATCAAGACCGGCGGAAAGCAGTATCGCGTAAAATCCGGCGATACGCTCCGCGTGGAAAAACTGGCAGCCGATGCTGGTGAGAAAATTCAGTTCAACGAAATCCTGATGGTGGGCGGCGACAATCTGGTCGTGGGCGCACCTTTCGTGAAGGATGCCGGCGTTCAGGCCGAGGTCGTTGACCAGATCAAGGGTGACAAGCTCATCCACTTCGTCAAGCGTCGCCGGAAGCACTCCTCGCAGCGCACGAAGGGCCACCGCCAGCAGTTGACCCTGCTCAAGATCACCGACATCCTCGCCGATGGCGCGGAGAAGTCGGGCGTGAAAGCCGCGATCGGTGCTGGCTCTGTCTCGGGTGCCGCGATTGCCGCGGCCGCGCCCAAGGCCGAGAAGAAAGCCGACGCGCCGAAGTCAGAAGCCAAAGCTGCACCCAAGGCCGAGAAGACCGAAGCCAAGGCCGCGCCCAAGAAGGCCGCCGGCGGCGACGATCTCAAAGAGCTGTCGGGCGTCGGGCCCGCGCTGGAAAAGAAGCTGCACGAAGCGGGTGTCACCACCTTTGCCCAGATCGCCAATTGGTCTGAGGCCGACATTGCGGACATGGACGAGAAACTGTCTTTCAAAGGCCGGATCGAGCGTGAAGGCTGGGTCGAGCAGGCCAAAGCGAAGACGAAGTAAAAGGGAACTGACTCATGGCACATAAAAAAGCTGGCGGTTCATCCCGTAACGGTCGCGACTCAGCCGGTCGCCGCCTTGGCATCAAGAAATACGGCGGAGAAAACGTCATCCCCGGAAACATCATCTGTCGTCAGCGCGGCACAAAGTGGTGGCCGGGCGAGGGCGTTGGTCTGGGCAAGGATCACACCATCTTTGCCACCGTCGAAGGCAACGTGAAGTTCCACAAAGGGATCAAGGGTCGTACCTTTATCTCCGTTCTGCCAATGGCGGAGGCCGCGGAATAAGCCGACCTATAGGCTGATGTGACATCAGGGGGATCGGCAGACGCCGGTCCCCCTTTGACGTTCCGGTGCAATCCCGAAAGGACATGCGATGGATGACCTGTTGAATGAGCGCTACAAGATTCGCGGCGAAGGCCTGATCCTGCGCCCGATCTGTCGCTCTGACGCTGGCCTGGTCGAAATGTACGGCGCCGACGAACGGGTGGCGCGCATGACGACCTCGATCCCGCACCCACTGCCGCCCGGCACAACCGAAGCTTTCATCGCCCGCGCCATGGCGACCGCCGACACCGACGAAATGGTCTGGGTGATGGATGCGTCGTCCCTCGGCGGGGCCGAGCTGAAAGGGCTGATCAGCCTCAAGCGGATCGAAAGCGCGGTGAATGGTCGCTCCCAATCCGAGATCGGCTATTGGGTCGCCCCGGCGTGGTGGAACACCGGTGTCGCCTCGGCCGCCGTTCAGGCACTGGTGGCGGACAACCCGTTGCACAACGACACGATCTTTGGGTCGGTCTTTCAGGACAACCCGGCCTCGGCCCGCGTGCTGACCAACGCCGGTTTCGCCTATGTGGGCGACGCCGAAACATTCTCTGTCGCCCGCAACAGCAAGGTGGCAACCTGGACCTACGTCCGAAAATTGAATTGAGCCGCACAGGGGCCTTACGTTAAGCCACCTTTGCGACAGGAGACAAAGATGAAGTTCCTCGATCTCGCAAAGGTCTACATTCGCTCCGGCTCCGGCGGGAATGGCTGCGTGTCGTTCCGCCGTGAGAAATACATCGAATTCGGCGGGCCGGATGGCGGCAGTGGCGGCACCGGCGGCGATGTCATCGTCGAGGCCGTCGACGGGCTGAACACACTGATCGATTTTCGCTACCAGCAGCATTTCTTTGCCCAGAACGGGCAGGGCGGCATGGGGCGGATGAAGACCGGCGCCGATGGCAAAGACATCATCCTGCGCGTCCCCGTCGGCACCGAAATCATGGAAGAAGACGGTGAGACGGTCATCGCCGACATCACCGAGCTGGGACAGCGCGTCGTACTGGCCAAAGGCGGCAACGGCGGTTTCGGCAACGCGCATTTTAAATCCTCCACCAACCAAGCGCCGCGCCGCGCCAACCCCGGTCTCGAAGGGGTGGAACGCACGATCTGGCTGCGCCTGAAACTGATCGCGGACGCGGGCCTGCTGGGTCTGCCGAATGCGGGCAAATCGACCTTCCTCGCCGCGACGTCGAACGCCCGGCCCAAGGTCGCGGATTACCCGTTTACCACGCTGCACCCCAACCTCGGGGTCGTCGGCGTGGACGGGGCGGAATTCGTCGTCGCGGACATCCCCGGTCTGATCGAAGGTGCTTCCGAAGGGCGGGGTCTGGGCGATCTGTTCCTCGGCCATGTCGAGCGCTGCTCGGTGCTGTTGCACCTCGTGGACGGCACCGCGGACGAGGTCGCCGATGATTACCGCACCATCATCAATGAACTTGAGGCTTATGGCGGCGAACTGGCCGACAAACCGCGGGTCACGGTCTTGAACAAGGTGGATTCCCTCGACGATGAGCTGCGCGAAATGCAGCGCGAGTCGCTGGAGGCCGAAGTGGGTGGCCCGGTGATGATGATGTCCGGCGCCTCCGGCGAGGGCGTAACCGACGTGCTGCGTGCCTTGCGCGCGCAGATCAGCGAGGACCGGCTGCGCCAGAAGATCGGCGATGAGGAGGAGGCGGAGCCTTGGCGGCCCTGAGCGAACCCGACGCACAGACCGGCCTCGCCAATGCGCGCCGGGTGGTGATCAAGATCGGCTCCGCCCTGCTGGTGGACCGCGAGACCGGCAGCCTGCGCGCCGATTGGCTGCGCGGACTGGCCGAGGACGTGGCGATGCTGCGCGCGCGCGGAACCGACGTGGTGCTGGTCTCCTCCGGCTCCATCGCGCTCGGGCGAGGGGTGCTGGGGCTGGGCCTTGGCGTGCTGTCACTGGAACAATCGCAGGCCGCCGCCGCCACCGGGCAGATCGGGCTGGCCGCCGCCTATGCCGAAGTGCTCGGCGCGCATGGCCTGAAGGTCGGGCAGGTGCTGGTGACGCTGGAGGACAGCGCGAACCGCCGCCGCTACCTCAACTCCCGCGCGACGCTCGATATGTTGCTGAGCCTCGGGGTTGTGCCCATCGTCAACGAAAACGACACCATCGCGACCGACGAAATCCGCTATGGCGACAATGACCGCCTGGCCGCGCAGGTGGCCGTGACCGTGGGCGCGGACCGGCTGGTTCTGCTCTCGGATGTCGATGGATTGTACACCGCGAACCCGATGCTCGACCCCGCTGCCGTGCGCTTGAACGAGGTCGCGCAGATCACGCCCGAGATCGAGGCGATGGCCGGCGACGCGGGCTCCGGCCTCTCCAAGGGCGGGATGAAGACCAAAGTGCTGGCGGCCAAGACCGCGACCTCCGCCGGCTGCGCCATGGCGATCACTCATGGTTTCCAACCTCGCCCGATCGAGGCATTGGAGCGCGGCGCGAACGCCACCTGGTTCCTCGCCAAGGGCGATCCGCAGACCGCGCGAAAGGGGTGGATTGCCTCGATGAAGCCAAAGGGTAAACTGGGGCTCGATCCCGGCGCGGTACGGGCGATGCGGCAGGGCAAGAGCCTGCTGCCCGCCGGGGTCGCGCGCGTCGACGGACGCTTTGGCCGCGGCGATCCGGTAGAGCTGACCGGCCCCGAGGGCGAGGTGCTGGGACAGGGTTTAACACGCTACACGTCGGAAGAGGCGCGCCAGATCGCCGGCCACCGCTCGGACGAGATCGAGGCGCTGCTGGGCTATCCCGGTCGCGCGGCCCTGATTCATCGCGATGACCTCGTGATGCTGTCCTCCGTTGAGTGAGAAAGGAAGCGAAATGAAAGACTTGGAAAACATTCCTGATGTCATGCGCAAGTTGGGCGAAGGCGCCCGCAAGGCCGCGGCAGAGCTTGCTTTCGCCTCGCCGGATCGCAAGCACGCCGCCCTGATCGGCGCCGCCGACGAGGTCTGGAACCAGCGCAGCGCGATCGTCGACGCCAATGCCGAGGATTTGGCTTACGCTGTAGACAAGGGCCTGTCACCTGCCATGCTCGACCGTCTGGAACTGGACGAAATCCGCATTCGCGGCATCGTCGACGGGTTACGCACTGTCGCAGAACAGCGTGATCCCGTCGGCGATGTGATCGCGGACTGGGACATGCCCTCGGGGCTGAATATCCGCCGGGTCCGCACCCCGCTGGGCGTTATCGGCGTGATCTACGAGAGCCGTCCGAACGTGACCGCCGACGCCGGCGCGCTCTGCCTGAAATCGGGCAATGCGGTGATCCTGCGTGGCGGGTCGGAAAGCTTTCATACCTCCACCGCCATTCACCACTGCCTCGTCACCGGGCTCAAACAGGCGAACCTGCCAGAAGCGGCGATCCAGCTGGTCCCGACGCGTGATCGGGCGGCTGTGTCCGAAATGCTGACGATGACGGATCATATCGACGTCATCGTGCCGCGCGGCGGCAAGGGGCTCGTCGGATTGGTCCAGCGCGAGGCGCGCGTTCCGGTCTTCGCGCACCTTGAGGGAATTTGTCACATCTACGTCGGCGCGACTGCCGATCCGGCGATGGCGCTGGAGATCGTGCTGAACGCCAAGACCCGGCGCACCGGGATCTGCGGGGCGATGGAATGCCTGTTGATCGACTGGCGGTTTTACACGCAGCACGGCGCGATGCTGACGGATGCCCTGATCAAGGCGGGGGTCGAAGTGCGCGGCGAGGGCGAACTGGCTAAGCTGGAGGGTGTGACCCCTGCGCAACCGGAGGACTTCGGGCAAGAGTTCCTCGACATGATCTGTGCGGCGAAACTGGTGGACGGGGTCGATGCGGCCATCGAACATATCCGCACCTATGGTTCCAACCATACCGATGCGATTGTGACCGAGGATCAGCAAGCGGCAGATCACTTCTTCCAGCGGCTCGACAGCGCGATCCTGATGCACAACGCCTCGACCCAGTTCGCCGACGGCGGAGAGTTTGGCATGGGCGCAGAAATCGGCATCGCCACAGGCAAGATGCACGCCCGCGGTCCCGTCGGGGCAGAGCAATTGACGAGCTTCAAGTACCTCGTCTCCGGAAAGGGTGCGGTGCGCGGTTAAGCTTGGCGCTTTTGGCTCGCTCAACTTCGCGCCTTGGTCCCAACGGCTCGTGCTGCGCCGCTAGAGTCGGATGTGCACCATGCCCTCCTCTGCGCTGACGTCCGCCGTTGCGCCCCGGTCGTTGAGCAACAGCGGCAGCATTGCGAACTGTACGTGGGCCGGCAGGATGGTTGGGGCGTTAACCGGTTGACCCGCAAGAATTTCCCACAGGTCAGGGTCAGGACGCATCGGATCGGCCGGGCCACTGATCTGCCAACCTTTTGCGCTGTGCGTCACGCTGATCGTCCCGCCACGCGGCATGCCGGATTCAAGGCAGAGGATCGCCAGAAACGCCTCCTGAACCGCGCTGCGAGGGGCGTCGCCATCGACCGACCAATCATACCGTAGCCGACCGGCGCGGGCCATATCGTCAAGGATCGACACCACCTCGGCGCGACCGAACCGCTGGCCGGTCCCGGCCATGCCGAATGCGACCCGCATGAAACGAATCCGGGCCGAGGCATTCAGCACACTGTCCTCGATCAGCGTCATTTCGGGACCCTTGCGCCCCTCCATCGCGAGCAATTCAATGCCGTTCTGAATGGCCCCCACGGGAGAGATCAGATCATGACAGATCCGCGACCCTATGAGGGCGGCCAACATTTGGCTATTAAGGATCAAGGCAGGCTCCTTTACACAATGGCCGTTTACACTTTGGCCGTCGCAAACTGATGGCCTTCGCAAACCGATGGCCACGGGACACTGGCCACCTTACATGGGGCACGAGCACGGCCCGAACGCAATCGGCCACATCACACAGGGCCATAACACATAACAAGACCACCCCCGGAAGGAGCGGCATGACCGACCTGAACGCAATTCTTGAACCCGGCATGCGTGTCACGCATCCCGAGCAGCCCGAATGGGGGATCGGTCAGGTCCAATCCAACATCGACGGACGTGTCACCGTCAACTTCCCCGAGGCGGGCAAGGTAGTGATCGACGGATCGCGGGTGGCATTAGTCCCGCATTTTGGCTAAACATGCCTGCCAATCGTCCCAAGTTTTCGACAGGTCGTGCCAGGCAGTCTGGCCACGAGTCCTTTAGATATGGTTAACAAAACGCCGAACCCCGCAGGGATTGCGCTTGAGCGCGCTGAACCCTAAACGTCCAACTGGAATAATTGCAGGCGGATCCGAATGTCCCGACCCGACCCCGGCTTCAAAGTCCGGCTCGCGCGCGATGCCGCCGACCTGGAGGCGGCTCAGCACCTGCGCTATCAGGTCTTTGTCCAGGAGCTGGGCAGCGACGGCGACATGGTCGATCACGTCGCCCAGTTGGAGCGTGACCGCTTTGATCCGTTTTTCGACCATTTATTGCTGATCAACGAGGCCCGCAGGGGCGATATTCGCGATCAGGTGGTCGGCGTTTACCGTTTGCTGAACGAAGAGGGCGCCGCCGCAGCAGGTCAGTTCTATTCCGAAAGCGAATATGACCTTTCGGCTCTGCGCACATCGGGGCGGCGTCTGCTGGAACTGGGGCGGTCCTGTCTGCACCGGGATGCCCGCGGCGGCATGGGGATGTATTACCTCTGGTCGGCGCTGTCGAACTACGTCGCGGAGCGCGAGATCGAGGTGCTGTTCGGCACCGCCTCCTTCCATGGCACCGATATCGCATCGCTCGCCGAACCATTGTCGCTGCTGCACCATCGCCATCTTGCGCCGCCGGATTTGCGGGTGCGCACGCAGCCCGAGGCATTTCAACCGATGGACCTGATCCCCGAGGATCGGATCAACCGGGCAGCGGCGATGCGGGCCGTGCCCGCGCTGATCAAGGGCTACCTGCGGCTGGGCGGTTGCGTGGGCGAGGGGGCTTTCATCGATCACCAGTTCAACACCACGGATGTCTGCCTGATCCTTGACACCCTACGCATGACCGAAGCCCAGAGCCGACTCTACGGGCGCGAACAATGAGCTGGCATCCCGACAATGCCGAAGCCCCGCAACCGCCGCATGACGCCGCCACGTTCCTGCGTTTCACGATCCGCGCGATCCCTTTTGGCATTGTCTGTTTCGGCAGTCTCGCGGTGCTGATCCTCCTGCGCTACCCGGAGCGCTGGATCTACGGCATGCGCCGCCCCTTCACACCCTATCTGACCCAGTTCGTCTGTCGCGCCTTCTTTGCGATCACCGGCATCCGTTTCGCGGCCTCCGGGGTCCCTATGAAGACCCGCGGCGCGATCATCGCCAATCATTCCTCCTGGATCGATATCTTTACCCTGCATGTCACCAAGCGGGTCTATTACGTCTCAAAGGCCGAGGTGCGCGGATGGTTCGGCATAGGCTGGCTGGCGCGCGCGACCGGGACGATCTTTATCAACCGGGTGCGGGGCGAGGCGAAGCAGCACGAAGAGGTGCTGCGCGACCGGCTGACCCTCGGGCACAAGCTGTTGTTTTTCCCCGAAGGTACGTCAACCGACGCGATGCATGTCCTGCCGTTCAAGACAACACTGTTCGCCGCCTTCTTTGACCCGGCCTTGCGGGACATCCTGTCGGTGCAGCCGGTCTCGGTGATCTATCGCGCACCGCCGGGCAAGGAGGCGGAGTTCTATGGTTGGTGGGGCGAGATGAGCTTTGGTTGGCACCTGATCAAGGTTCTGGGCGCCGCGCGGCAGGGCAGTGTCGAGGTGATCTATCACCCCCCTTTGCGCGTCGCCGATTACCCCGACCGCAAGGCCTTGGCCCGCGCCAGCGAAGGCGTCGTGCGCCAGGGTATGCCCGAAGAGCGGCGGCTGCTTTAAAGCTTAACCTAACCCGGCGGGATCGCCGCCAGCAGCGTGCGCAGCGCCTCTGCCGGGTCGTCCTGACGCCAGATCTCTTCGCCCACGCCAAAGAAATCGGTTACGGGCGCGAGTTTGCGGATGAGCTCAACCGTCAGCCCGCCCTCGGCGACGCTGGGCAATTCGATGACCTGCGACCACCATTCCAGCGTCTCGAAATCGACCTGTTCGCCGCTGTCCAATCCCGTCTCGCCGACGGGGCCAAAGCTGATGTAATCCGCGCCGGCCTCACCCGCCGACATGCCGTCATGCCGCGAGGTGCCGCAAAAGGCGCCGACGATCGCATCCGGGCCCAACTGCTTGCGCGCCGCGCGGACCGAGCGCGCCCCGTCCAGCAGATGCACCCCGTCCAGTCCGTGACGTTCTGCCAGGAGGATATGCTGGTCGATCACCAGCGCCACGTCGCGCTGATGTGCCACGTCGCGCAACGCGTCGGCGGCGCGAATGTGATCGTCCTCGTCCCGCGAGGCGAGGGCAAGGCGGACACAGGCGATTTCGGTGCTGTCGAGCACCCGGCCCAGCACCTCGGGATAGACGCTGAGTTCGAACACCGGCGGCGTGATCAGGTAAATCTGTGGCTGTTCAGGTTCAGACATGGGGGAGACTCCGTCAGTTGCGGCGGTATAGCCGTGAAAGCCAGCCTGCGCAAAGGCTTGTTCCGCCCCCCTCGCGGCGCTAACAGGCGTCAAACGCCAAGGAGTCGCCATGTCACAGCCCGTCTTCGTCCTCGTCCGCCCCCAGATGGGCGAGAACATCGGCGCGGCGGCCCGCGCGATGTGGAATTTCGGCCTTGACCGGATGCGGTTGGTCGCGCCGCGCGACGGCTGGCCCAATCAAAAGGCGGTCGCCATGGCCTCGGGGGCTGGACGGCTGCTGGACGAGGCGGGGTTGTTCGACGACACCGCCGCCGCAGTGCATGACCGCACCCATGTCTTTGCCACCACCGCGCGCGCCCGCGGGTTGACGAAACCGATCGTCACGCCCGAACGCGCGATGGAAATGGCGGCTGAAATGATCGCCGCAGGGGATAAGGTCGCCGTGCTTTTCGGCCCCGAGCGTGCCGGACTGGAGAACGACGACATCGCGCGCGCCAACACTCTGATCAACGTGCCGGTGAACCCGGAGTTCGCCTCTCTCAACCTCGGGCAATGCGTGTTGCTGCTGGCCTATGAATGGCGCCGTCAGACCGCCGACGCCCCGAAGGAGAGGGTCGAAATGGCCGGCACCGACTGGGCCAGCACGATCGAGGTCGAAAAGCTGGCCGAGCATTACGAGGATCGCATGAACGACGCGGGTTTCTTCTTTCCCGAGCACAAGGCCGACAGCATGAAAATCAACCTGCGCAACCTCTGGTCGCGCATGCCGTTGACCCGAGCGGATGTGCAAATCCTGCATGGGATGTTGCGCCAGATGGTGCGCTGGAAGGACCGGCGCGACTGATCGCAGCACCGTGCGCGGTGATCTGGACGTCTCCGGGGCAGGGGAATAGGGTCCGCGAGACTGACGAAAGGGGCGAAGATGGCCGAGAAACGCAAGCTGTTCGAAGAGGTCGCGACGGACCAGCGTCCGCAGATTGAAACCGGCGCCATCGACCGCACCCGGCGCGGCGCACGCGGGGCGATCCGCATCTGGCTCGGCATTCTCTTCGTACTCGTGGTGCTGATGATCGCCGTAGGCGGGCTGACCCGTCTGACCGACAGCGGCTTGTCGATCACCGAATGGAAACCCCTGACCGGCGCGCTGCCCCCGATGAGCGATGCGGATTGGCAGGAGGAATTCGCCAAGTATCAGCAGATCCCCGAATTTCAGGTGCAGAACGCCTGGATGGAACTGGCTGATTTCAAAAGCATCTATTGGTGGGAATGGGGCCACCGGCAGTTGGGGCGTGTGATCGGGCTGGTCTGGGCGCTCGGCTTTGTCGGCTTTATCGTCGCGCGCAAGGTGCCGCAGGGGTGGAGCCGCCGCCTGCTGCTGGTCGGCGCGCTCGGCGGGTTGCAGGGCGCAATCGGCTGGTGGATGGTCTCCTCGGGGCTGGAAGGCACGATGCTGGATGTCGCCTCCTATCGCCTCGCGGTGCACCTTGGCCTTGCCTTCGTGATCCTCGGTTTCCTCGCGTGGTACATGATGCTGCTCGGAAGGGAGGAGCGTGATCTGATGCAGGCGCGCCGATCCAAGGACGCAAAGCTCTTTTCTCTTGCCACGGGATGGCTGCATTTCACCATGCTCCAGGTGCTGCTCGGCGCGCTGGTCGCCGGGATCGACGCCGGGCGCAGCTATACCGATTGGCCGACCATGGGCGGCGGGTTCCTGCCGCCCGATCCCTTCATGCTGACGCCGCTCTGGCACAACTTCTTTGAGAATCCCGGCCTCGTCCAGTTCATGCATAGGATGAGCGGCTATCTGCTTTTCGCCTTTGGAATCATGATATTCGTCAAATCGCGCCGGGCGGCCAACCGGACGACCGCCGGGGCCTTCATGGTCGCCTTCATTGCACTGGCGGGGCAGGTGGTCCTTGGGGTTTACACTGTAATCTCAGCCGCCCAAACCCATGTCGCATTGACGCACCAGCTGCTTGCCGTGGCGACGTTTGTGCTGATCCTGCGCGCCCGGTTCCACGCCGCTTATCCCGTGCCACAATCCATCCGGGGAACAAGATGACTGATCGTACCCAAGCTCTGAGTGACCTGCTCGCCTTTCAGCACGAGACCGAAGCGCTCGCCTCCATCGCAGGGCGTCTGGAATGGGATCAGGAGACGATGATGCCCACGGGCGCCGCCGCGCAACGTGGCGAGGAATCCGCCGCGATCTCTGGCGTCCTGCATGCCCGGCGTACCGATCCGCGCATCGGTGACTGGCTCGCCGCCTGCGAGGGGGCGCAGATGTCACAGGCTGACGCGGCCAAGCTGCGGCTTATCCGGCGTAACTATGACCGCACGCTCAAGGTTCCGGCACGGCTCGCCATCGAACTGGCGCGCGTCACCAGCGTCAGTCAGGGCAAATGGGCCGCCGCCCGCGCGGCCGATGATTTCGCAGCCTTTGTTCCGGCACTGCAAGAGGTCGTCAAACTCCGTCAGGAAGAGGGCGAGGCGCTGGCCGATGGCGGCGACATCTACGACGCGCTGCTCGATGATTACGAACCCGCCATGACCGCCGCGCGTCTCGACGAGATGTTCGGCGAAATGCGCCCGCGACTGCGCGCGCTGCGCGAAAAGGTTCTGGAAAAACCCTTGCCGCAAGGGCTGAGCGGCACGTTCGACACGGTCAAGCAGATGGAATTCGCCGCCACGCTCGCCACGACGTTCGGCTATGACATGACGCGCGGGCGGCTCGATCTGTCGGTCCATCCGTTTTCCTCTGGCTCCGGCTCCGACGTGCGGATCACCACGCGGGTCAGTGCGGACGATCCATTCAATTGTCTCTATTCCACGATCCATGAGGTCGGCCATGCCTGCTACGAACAGGGCATCGACCCGGCCTATGCGCTGAGCCCTCTGGGGCAGGGCGTCTCGATGGGTGTACATGAGAGCCAAAGCCGGATTTACGAGAACCAGCTTGGCCGCTCGCGCGCCTTTACCGGCTGGATGTTCGCGCAGATGGGCGAAGCCTTTGGCAACCTAGGTGTTCCGGACGCCGAGGGGTTTTACGCCGCCGTGAACCGCGTGCGGAACGACTTTATCAGAACCGAATCCGATGAGTTGCAGTATAACCTGCACATCATGTTGCGCTATGATCTGGAGCGCGCATTGATTTCGGACGATCTGCGGCCCGCTGACCTCGATGCCGCATGGAACGACCGCTTTGAGAAAGACTTTGGCTACCGCGTGCCGAAACCCTCGGTAGGCTGTTTGCAGGACGTGCATTGGTCGGTCGGTCTGTTCGGATACTTCCCGACCTACACGCTGGGCAACGTCTACGCGGGATGTCTGGACGCGGCGATGCGCAAGGCAATCCCCGATCTCTCCGATCAGCTCGCAAAAGGCGACACCAGCGCTGCCACCGACTGGCTTCGCCGGAACGTCCAGCAACACGGTAGCCTTTACCGTCCGGCCCAAGTCATTGAAAACGCCTGCGGGACCGCGCCGACGGCGGCCCCGCTGCTGGATTATATCGAAACCAAGTTCTCGGATCTCTACGACCTTTGAGGATCAGTAGCCGTCGAACACGCCCTGACCGTGTCGGCGGGTAAATTTCGAACCGGGGCCAAAGTTGATTTGGTAGCGTACCGAGGCGACAGTGTGCTTCAGATCGCTGCGACCGACCTGCAGGGCAACCTCGGTGTTGTTGTCGAACCTGTAATCCGTGCCGAGATAGGCGATGGATTTCTCACCCGCGGGCAAGTCGTTTTCGTTATGCGCCCCGCCGAAAAGGCCAAAGCCGCTCCAGGTGTCGGGAGCATAGGCGACTTCCATGCCGTAGCGATCACCGTTGAAGGCCGCGGCGCGGTCATTGCGGTGCGCCGCATAGCCTTCGACTGAAAGCGGACCGGTTTCATACGCGGCCTCCAGGCCAAGATAGACGTAATTGCCGGGGCGCTGATCCTCACCCAAGATAAAACCGCCGAGGGCCCAGGTGTCATCTGGCGCATAGTAAAGATGCAGCGCGGCGGCCGGGTTGGTCGAGGTGACGTTTTCATATTTCCCGATCGCCAGGTCCAGCTGTACCCCGAATCCGCTATCGAACGTGCGCCCCATGGAGGTCGCGATATGTTTGAAATTTCGGCTTTTTTCGCGGTTGCGACCCAGCTCGAAGCTGAGATCGCCTTCCAATAGGCTTTGGGCCTGTGCCGCTTTCGGCGGGAGACCCACACTCGCGAGCAGGGGAAGCATCAGAGCCGCTCCGAGAAGTTTTGCGGTCGTTTTCATCGGGTATCCTTTCACCAAGTCGCGTCACTGAGGCGCGGTCGTCTTGGATCAAAAACCCATGCCCTGCCAATTCGTTCCGGCGCTGAAGTTGATCTCGATTAAGTGTTGCATTGCGGTCGGGGTTTGCGCCGACTGGTTCGGGATCAAACCAATTGACGCCCGTGGCCGACACCGCCGTCAAATTGGGGCCGCGCACAAAAAATTGGGCCAGCACCTTTCGGGCTGGCCCAGTTAAGCTGAAGGTTTGACGGGGTAGACGCCAAACCACCAATGCCCTCGGAACCTGAAACGCTATGCCGCATGGCTTGAGAGAGCCGGTTCTTTGGATGTGCCCCGCTCCGTTTCGAACCGGAACGGGACTCACGGAAACTACAATCAGCGACTTCCGGGTGGTTGGGTAGAAAGCCCAGGAGAATGCCGTAGAGTTGAATGCCGTGAACCATCTAGGATGGTATATCCAATTTGTAATCACTCTATAGTTGCGTGATCAAGCTAAAATTATGCCATTTTCCGCAGTTGCAACATAGTTTACTGATTTCCGCTTTGACTGACGCCATTGCACGCCACAGTTGTACGATATGACGCTTTATAGCGTCTCCGTTTCGTCAAAGGCACGGGTCACCCAGGCGATGATCGCCTGCAACAGCGGATCTTTGCGTCTGGTTTCGTGATAGCAGAGGTACAACGGGATCTCATTGTCCGGGCTCTCCGGCTCAAGCAACGTCATCCCCGGGATCGCGGCCGCAGAAATTCGCAATGTAACGCCGGGCAGTCCCGAGGCGCGGATGGCATCGGCAGTGTCGTGCAATGACTCCAGCCGGACAGTGGGGCAACGGCCCATCAACTCCATCGCCCGTTGCATTGGTGTGTGCCAGTCGTGGCTACGCAGCAAACCGATCCAGCCCGCATCACGCGGGCTGCCCGGCATACAATATACGTTCGAAAAGACAGCGCCGATGGGACGCACGATCAAGCGGCCTTGCTGTGGCCGCATCGGCGAGATGATCAAGTCATTCTCGCCCAGCGTGTCGCGGTAGGTCTGCGAATGCAGGGTCAGCCGGACGCCGGGGTGCTGTTCAAACAGCTCTCCGATCCGGGGATAGAGTATGCCATTGGCCAGTGAGCTGGACATGCCGATTGCAATCGTGCCCTGCAACTGGCCGTCCTTGATGTCATTGGCGTTCAGAATGCTCTCAAGTTCGCCTTCAAAACCGGCCACGCTGTGCAATAGCGGGCGAATTGAATCGCTGGCGACCCAGCCTTCGGGGGTTTTGTGAAACAGCTCGTAACCGAGCGCTTCGGACAGCCGGGCGAGGCGGCGCGAAACAGTCGCCGGATTGGTGGCCAGCAGCCGCGCCGCAGCGCTCATGCTGCCGGTTTTGTCGACGGCCATCAGGTAGCGCAGGTCGTCCCAATTCTCGACGCGCGATCCTAACCCGCCGGGCATCAGGTTTCGCCCGAGCCAGGATCTTCCGCCTCATCGGCGATGATCTCGACCTCTTCGTCGCCCTGATCGGCAATCCGTGCGACCGACACCACGGTCTCGTTCTTGCCGGTGTTGAACACGCGCACTCCGCCGGCATTGCGCGAGCGGAAGGAGATCCCCTCGACAGGCACCCGGATGGATTGGCCGCGCGAGGTCGCCAGCATGATCTGGTCGTCCATCTCGACCGGGAAGGACGCGATCAGCGCGCCGCCCCGCATCGCCCGGTCCATCGCCATGACGCCCATGCCGCCGCGGCCGCGCACCGGGTAGTCGTGACTGGACGACAGCTTGCCCGCACCGCCCGAGGTGATCGTCAGGATCAGGTTCTCGACCGCCGACATCTCCGCGTAGCGATCCTGCGGCAGGACGCTGTCGGCGTTGCCTTCTTCCTCGTCGCTCTCGGTTTCTTCGGTGACGCCGGCCATCAGGCGGCGCATCTTGAGGTAGGCGGCGCGTTCGTCCGAGGTCGCCTCGAAATGACGGATGACCGACATGGACACCACGTGGTCGTCACCCATCAGGCGAATGCCGCGCACCCCTGTCGATTTGCGCCCTTTGAACACACGAACCGCGGTAGTGGGGAAGCGGATCGCGCGACCGGAATCCGTCACCAGCATCACATCGTCATCTTCGGAAGCGATGCGTGCGTTGACCAGCTCCACGCCCTCGGGCAGGTCCATCGCGATCTTGCCGTTGCGCATCACGTTGGTGAAATCCGACAGCGCGTTGCGGCGCACGTCCCCCGCAGAGGTCGCAAAGACGATCTGCAGATCGGCCCAATCCTCCTCGGGGCGATCAACGGGCATGATCGCGGCGATCGACACGCCGCTCGGCATCGGCAGGATATTGACGATCGCCTTGCCCTTGGAGGTCCGACCGCCGAGGGGCAGGCGCCAGGTCTTGAGTTTGTAGACCATGCCGTCGGTGGTAAAGAACAGCAGTTGCGTATGGGTGTTCGCAACAAAGAGCGAGGTCACGACGTCGTCGTCCTTGGTCGACATCCCCGACAGACCCTTGCCGCCGCGCTTCTGGCTGCGGAAATCGGCCAGCGGCGTGCGCTTGATATAGCCGGTCTGGGTAATCGTCACGACCATGTCTTCGCGCTCGATCAGGTCTTCGTCGTCCATGTCGCCGGACCAATCGACGATCTCCGTGCGGCGCGGCACGGCGAAGAGGTCGCGAACCTCCTGCAACTCATCGCGGATGATGCCGAGGATGCGATCGCGCGAACCGAGGATTTCGAGGTATTCCTTGATGTTGGCGGCCAGCGTCTCCAGCTCGTCGGTAACTTCCTTCACGCCCAACTGGGTGAGGCGCTGAAGACGCAGATCAAGGATCGCGCGGGCCTGAATTTCGGACAGGTTATAGGTGCCGTCCTCGTTCAGGGTATGGGTTGGGTCGTCGATCAAACGGATAAAGGGCGCGATTTCCCCGGCGGGCCAACGCCGCGTCATCAGTTTCTCGCGCGCTTCGGCGGCATCGGCGGAGGCTCGGATCGTCGCGACGACCTCGTCCACGTTCGACACGGCGACGGCCAGACCACAGAGCACATGGCTCCGCTCGCGCGCCTTGCGCAACAGATAGGCGGTGCGTCGCGCCACGACTTCTTCGCGGAAGGTGATGAAGGACGACAGGAACCCATAAAGCGTCAGCGTCTCGGGCCGACCGCCGTTCAGCGCCAGCATGTTGCAGCCGAAATAGGTCTGCATCGGGGTAAAGCGCCACAGCTGGTTCAGAACCACATCAGGGGTGGAGTCCCGCTTTAGCTCGATGACGACGCGCACACCATGGCGGTCGGATTCGTCCTGCACATGGGCGATGCCCTCGATCTTCTTGTCGCGGACCTGTTCGGCGATCTTCTCGATCATCGCGGCCTTGTTCACCTGGTATGGGATCTCGTCGATGACGATGGCCCAGCGATCCTTGCGGATCTCTTCCACGTGCTGCTTGCATCGGATGACAACGGAACCGCGCCCCTCAAGGTAGGCTTTGCGCGCGCCGGTCCGACCCAGCATGATGCCGCCCGTAGGGAAGTCGGGGCCGGGGATATATTCGATCAGGTCCTCGACCGAGAGGTCCGGATTATCGATCAGGGCCAGCGTCGCGTCGCACACCTCGCCGAGGTTATGGGGCGGGATGTTCGTCGCCATGCCAACGGCGATACCCCCGGCGCCATTGACCAGCATGTTCGGGAAACGCGCAGGCAGAACAACCGGTTCGCGGTCCTTGCCGTCGTAGTTCAACTGGAAATCGACGGTGTCCTTGTCGATATCCTCCAGCAGGTAGCTTGCCGTCTTGGCCATCCGCACTTCGGTATATCGAAACGCCGCCGCCTTGTCCCCGTCCATGGAGCCAAAGTTGCCCTGACCGTCGAGCAGGGGCAGGGACATCGAAAAGCTCTGAGCCATTCGCACCAACGCGTCGTAAATCGCGGAATCACCATGCGGGTGATACTTGCCCATGGTGTCCGCCACGGGGCGCGAGGATTTACGATAGCTCTTGTCGTGAGTGTTTCCGACCTCGTGCATGGCATAAAGGATGCGCCGGTGCACAGGTTTTAATCCGTCCCTGAGGTCGGGAATCGCCCGAGCCACGATCACCGACATCGCGTAATCGAGATAGGATGTCTTCATCTCCTCGGTGATGGAGACCCGCGGCCCCTCGTAAGGTTCGCGCGGATTTTCCTCAGTGTTATCAGGGGTATCGGGAGAGTCAGTCACAAGCAGGCCCTGTCTGTTCCAGCGGTCTATATATAGTTGATGCAGACTATAGCACCCACCTATTCTTGGGTGCAATGGTCAGCGAGGCGCTCCGCTGGCACTCATCATACGGCATTGCTAACAATCTGTTTTAATTGATTTTTATCAAAAGTAGGGCATCATTTTCAGATAAGCCATAAAAAGAGGTATGACTATGGGCATGAGCGACACCGAATTGATGCTTCGCGGATACGGGCTGACCACGGCGGAATTGTTCTACCGGATGCCGGATTACACCCACGTTCTGAACAGCTTTATCTGGCAGGAACACGACATCGCGCCGGATCACCCCAATCTCTTCAAGTTTATCGAATTCTGGCAGGAAAGCATTGAGGGCCCGCTGCATTCTGTGCGCTTCACGCATCGCAAGGAGATTGCACCGGGGAAGTGGCGCAGTTGCGTCGGCGAATTTACCCTGCACTGAGGGCGTCAGGCGGGGCGGATTCCTCGTGGCGCCCGCTGCGGCGTTACCCGCCGCAGCTCGCCCCGCCGAGCACGCAGAATTTCGCGCAATGGGGATGGTTCAGCGCGACCTCCTCGCCCAATTTCGGCGTTTCATGACCCATATCGAACCCCGGTTCGTAGGGCAGCAGCGTGCAGGCGGCGAAACTGGGCGCTTCTCCCTTGCGCTTGACCAGCATTCGCGAACTCGCGCACATCACATCTTTGGGCGATTTATCCAGAATGCCCCAGCAGGAGGTGGTGATTTCAGGCACTTCCGCTGTTACGTCCATCTCTGGGAACAGCACACAGGCTTCGGGGTCTGCGGCGTCGATGTCCAGCCCTTCCTGTGCAAACAGCGTGGCGTAGCCCGCACGCTGCGCCGCTTCGCTCTCGCCCGCGAAACCGCGCCCGGCAACAGCCGTTTTGATGCCCTGATCGCGTAACCAGCGCATCCCTCTCAGGCTCTCGTCAAAGGCGCCTTCGCCCCGTTCAAGGTCATGCCAAAGGGCCGTGTGATGATCGAGCGAGATTCGCAGTGTCATCGCGCCGGGGTAGGCGGCCTGCAATCGCGACAGCTCGCCCTGACAGCGTTTGCGCATCATCGGCTTCATCGCGTTGCTGAGGACCAGCACCCGCAGACCGCGCTTCAGCGCGTCCTCGATCATCGCCGGAAAGGCCGGGTTCAAGAACGGTTCCCCGCCTGTGAACCCGACCTCCTCGACTGGATGACCTTCCTGGATAACCCCGTCCAGCGCGCTCTGCATTTCCGCCAGACGCATATATTCCAGGGCATCGTTGGTGGGGGAGCTTTCGATATAGCAATGCGCGCAGGCGATATTGCACAGCGTCCCGGTGTTGATCCAAAGGGTGCGAAGACCTGACAGGGCGACTCTGGCGCGCGCCTGACCATCCGCGGTCGTGGCCGGGTCGATGAATTTGCCCATATTGGCGCTCAGGTGATCCTTCATCTATGCTCCTTCATAGGTCATCCCGTTGAAACAAGGCGACCATTTCGTCGATATATGTGCTAGGTTTTTGTCTATCGGCTGGGCCGCGTCTGCGCAAACCTCGTGAATGAGACTAGCGCCATTGTGAATTGTGATCGTGACGCTATGTTAGCGCCCAAACTCGCGTGCCGCAGGAAAGGAATTGCCCCATGGTCTCTCGCGTTATCCCGGTGGACGCCTTTGATCTCGTTGTCTTCGGTGGAACGGGTGATCTGGCCAAGCGGAAGATCCTGCCGGCCCTGTTCCGGCGCTTCTGCTCTGGCCAGATGGAGGAGAATTCCCGCATCATCGGCGCGGCGCGCTCGGATCTTGGGCGCGACGAATATCGCCAGCTCGTCGCCGAGGCGATCAACGACTATAATACCACGACCAAATGCGAGTTGGGCACGCTGGAGGCGTTTCTCGAACGGATCGACTATGTCCATGTTGACGCACGCGGCGACGAGGGTTGGCAGGAGCTGGCCGATCTGATGCAACCGGGCAAGGTGCGGGCCTTCTATTTTTCGGTCGGGCCCGGCCTTTTCGGTGATCTGGCCGAACGTCTGCATCGCCACGGTATGGCCGATAGCGACAGTCGGATTGTGGTGGAAAAACCCTTTGGCCGCGATCAGGAGACGGCGAAGGCGTTGAACGACGTATTGGCCCAGCATTTTTACGAAAGTCAGATTTACCGTATCGACCACTACCTTGGAAAAGAAACGGTGCAGAACCTGATGGCCGTGCGGTTTGGCAATATGCTCTTCGAGCCGCTTTGGAATTCGCAATACGTCGATCATATCCAGATAACGGTGGCCGAGACCGTCGGCGTCGGGGGCAGGGGGGAATACTACGACCGCTCGGGCGCGATGCGGGATATGGTGCAGAACCACCTCATGCAGCTTTTGTGCCTGATCGCGATGGAGCCACCGGCCAAGTTCGATCCAGACGCCGTGCGCGACGAAAAGCTCAAGGTTATCCGGGCGCTGAACCCGGTCGACGCAGAGGACATCGTGCGTGGTCAATATGGCACAGGGCGTGGCGGAGACGATTATCGCGAGGACGTGGAAAATCCACGCTCCACCAGCGAAAGCTTCATTGCCATGCGGGTCGGGATTTCCAACTGGAGATGGGCCGCCACGCCGTTTTACCTTCGCACGGGCAAGAAGCTGAAAGCCCGCGCCAGCGAGATCGCCGTGATCTTCAAGGAGACCCCGCATTCGATCTTTGGCCCGGAGGCCGGGCGACACCGCAACATCCTGACGATCCGCTTGCAGCCGAACGAAGGCATGGACCTCGACGTTACGATCAAGGAGCCGGGACCGGGCGGGATGCGTCTGATCGACGTGCCCCTCGACATGACCTTTGCCGATGCGCTCGGTCCCGAGGGCGAGGACGTGCCGGACGCCTACGAACGGCTGATCATGGACGTGATCCGGGGCAATCAGACGCTGTTCATGCGCGGTGACGAGGTTGAGGCCGCCTGGGCCTGGACCGATCCGATCATCGCCGCATGGGAAGATCGCGGGGACAAGCCAGTGCGCTACGAACCCGGCTCCTCCGGGCCGGAGGACGCGCTGGCGCTGCTGCATCGCGATGGCCGTCGCTGGAGGGAGATTCGCGCGTGAACATAGTCACTTACCCGGACCGGGAGCTTTTGGTGATGGACGTCGCAGAAGTGCTCGGCGACGCACTGGTCGCCGCACTGCACCAGCGCGACCGCGTGACATTCGCGGTGCCCGGCGGCACTTCGCCGGGGCCGGTTTTTGCCGCGCTCAGCCAGGTTTCTTTGCCGTGGGATCGCGTGGACGTTATCCTGACGGACGAGAGATGGGTGCCTGAAACGAGCGAGCGTTCCAACACCGCGCTTTTGCGCCGCACCTTGCTCACCGGACCGGCCGCCGCCGCGACCCTGATCCCGCTGCGTGCGGAGACCGAAACGCCCGAAGCCTCCCTCGACGCCCTGACGTCGCGCGTGATCAAGGCGCTGCCGGTAGACGTCATGCTGATCGGCATGGGCGCGGACATGCACACTGCCAGTCTCTTTCCCGGTGCGGACCGTCTGGCCGATGCCCTTGCGCCGGATGCGCCGCCCCTCATGGCGATGCGCGCGCTCGGCGCGCCGGAGCCGCGGATCACGCTCACCGCCCCGGTGTTGCACGAGGCGATGGATATCCACTTGCTGATCATGGGTGCAGAGAAAAAGGCCGCCGTCGAACGCGCCGCCACCTTGCCCCCCGCCGAGGCACCGGTGGCGATCCTGCTGGACCGCGCCACCATACATTACGCAGAGTGAGAGTGGGTTGCTGATTGATCCCGGCCAGCGTCCGCAAATCAGCCACCCCGCAAAGTCGCGAAAGGACATGTTGATGTGGAGCGAAATTCAGAGCCTTGGCGCCGAGGCGGCGGACAGGAATATCGCAAATTTGTTCGAAAGTGATAATCGCTGTGGCGATTTCTCTATCACTTTCGGGGATCTTTTGTTCGATTACTCCAAGACACAGATGACTGTATCCGACCGCGACGCCCTGATCTCTTTCGCGGAAAAGGCGGACGTCGCCGCCCGGCGCGAGGCCATGTTCGCCGGCACAAAGATCAACGAGACCGAAGATCGCGCCGTGTTGCACACCGCCCTGCGCAACCTCTCGGGCAACCCGGTCGGGGTGGAGGGCGCAGACGTGATGCCCGGCGTTCTCGACACCCTGATGCGGATGGAGGATTTCGCCAAAAAGCTGCGCGATGGCACCATCGCTGGCGCGGGCGGTCCGTATCAGGACGTGGTCAATATCGGCATCGGCGGCTCTGACCTCGGCCCGGCGATGGCCTATGCGGCCCTGTCGCCCTGGTGCAACGGTCCGCGCGTGCACTATGTCTCTAACGTCGATGGCGCGCATATCCACGACACGCTGCGCGGGCTCGATCCGGCGCGGACGCTGGTGATCGTCGCCTCCAAGACTTTTACCACCATCGAGACCATGACCAACGCCGAAAGCGCGCGGCGCTGGATGGGTGAGGTGGTCGATGACCCGGCAGCGCAGTTCGCGGCGCTTTCCACCGCAACGGATCGCACTTCCGAATTCGGGATCGCGCCCGAGCGTGTCTTTGGCTTTGAGGATTGGGTCGGCGGGCGCTACTCCGTCTGGGGGCCGATAGGGCTGTCGCTGATGATCGCCGTGGGGGCAGATAATTTCCGCGATTTCCTCTCGGGCGGGCACGAAATGGACGCCCATTTCAGCGCTGCCGCCTTTGAGGATAACATGCCTGTGATGCTGGCGCTGACGGGTATCTGGCACAATCAGGGGATGGGCCATGCGACCCGTGCCGTGCTGCCCTACGATCAACGACTTTTGCGTCTGCCGGCCTATCTGCAACAGCTTGAGATGGAGAGTAACGGCAAATCCGTGTCGATGGACGGCGAACCGCTTCCCGTGCATTCCGGGCCCGTGGTCTGGGGCGAACCGGGGACAAACGGGCAGCACGCCTTTTACCAGTTGATCCATCAGGGTACGCGGGTCGTTCCTTGCGAATTCCTCGTCGCCGCGCGCGGCCATGAGCCCGACCTCGCCCATCAGCATCAATTGTTGGTCGCCAATTGTCTCGCCCAATCCGAGGCGCTGATGCGTGGCCGCTCACTGGTTGAGGCGCGCGAGATCATGCGCGACAAAGGCCTGACGGGGGATGAGTTGGAGCGGCAGGCGCGCCACCGCGTCTTTCCCGGCAACCGCCCCTCGACCACGCTGATCTATCCGCAACTGACGCCGCATGTGCTGGGCCAGATCGTGGCGCTTTACGAACACCGGGTCTTTGTCGAAGGGGTGATGCTGGGCATCAACTCCTTTGATCAATGGGGGGTGGAGCTGGGCAAGGAGCTGGCCAATTCGCTCGCCCCCGTCCTCGCCGGTGAGACAAGCGCAGAGGGCAAAGATCCCTCGACCCGTGCGCTGGTCGATTACGTCCAGACGCACAGCGCCTGCTCGTAGCGGGCGGTAAGCTACGCTATAGGTCGACGCCCCCGGAACGCTATGCGCGCCGGGGGCGCTGGTTCACTTCAGAATAGACGTTCCGGCGTATTCCGCCGCTTCGCCCAGCATCTCCTCGATGCGGATCAACTGGTTGTACTTGGCCAGCCGGTCGGACCGCGCAAGCGAACCGGTCTTGATCTGACCGCAGTTCGTGGCGACGGCGAGGTCGGCAATGGTGGCATCCTCGGTCTCGCCCGAGCGGTGGCTCATCACGTTGGTATAGCGCGCGCGATGCGCCATATCGACGGCGCGCAGGGTCTCGGTCAGCGTGCCGATCTGGTTGACCTTGACCAGCATCGAATTCGCGACGCCTCGCGTGATCCCGTCGGCCAGACGCGCAGGATTGGTGACGAACAGATCGTCACCGACCAGTTGCACCTTGTCGCCCAGCTTGTCGGTCAGCATCTTCCAGCCGTCCCAATCATCCTCGGAACAGCCGTCCTCGATTGAAATGATGGGATAATCGGCGCAGAGCGCGGCGAGGTAGTCGACATTTTCGGCAGCACTCAGCGATTTACCTTCGCCAGTCATCTCGTACTTGCCGCCTTTGAAGTATTCGGTCGCGGCGCAATCGAGCGCGAGGGAGATCTCCTCACCCGGCTTGTAGCCTGCCTTCTCGATGGCCTTCAGAACAAAGTCGAGCGCGGCGCGCGTGCTTTCGATCTCGGGCGCGAAACCGCCCTCATCGCCCAGCCCGGTGGACATGCCGGCCTGCGACAGCTCTTTCTTCAGGACGTGGAACACTTCGGAGCCCATGCGCACGGCGTCGCGGATATTTTCAGCCGCGACCGGCATGATCATGAATTCCTGGATGTCGATTGGGTTGTCGGCATGTTCGCCGCCATTGATGATGTTCATCATCGGCACCGGCAGCATCCGCGCCGAGGTGCCGCCGACATAGCGAAACAGCGGCTGCATGGTGAATTCCGCCGCCGCCTTGGCCGTGGCGAGGCTGACGCCGAGGATTGCGTTCGCGCCCAGACGGCCCTTGTTGTCGGTGCCATCAAGGTCGATCATCGCCATGTCGAGGCCGATCTGATCCGTCGCATCCATGCCCAGCAACTCTTCGGCCAGCTCACCATTCACCGCCGCGACCGCCTCCAGCACGCCCTTGCCGGAATAGCGCGCCTTGTCGCCGTCGCGCTTTTCCACCGCCTCGTAAGCGCCGGTCGAGGCGCCGGAGGGCACGGCCGCGCGCCCCATGGAGCCATCTTCGAGGGTCACGTCGACCTCCACCGTGGGGTTGCCACGGCTGTCGAGGATTTCGCGGGCGTGAATGTCGATGATCGTGCTCATGTAAGGGTGTCCCTTGTCCTGATGCTTTGGCGTACGGACCGTGGTCCGGCCATGACTTATTGATGTTCGACGGTGTCCATGTCGTGCCTCAACCGGGGCACGCCGCAGACCTCTTTGGGCGGCTTTTAAGCCGCGCTGCGCTTGATGGAAAGGGCCGAGCCGGGGGTTTGCGCAAACATCATACCTGATCCCGTGGCGCTCAAATTCCGGCGTGTGGGGGGGGTCGGTTCGAGGGCGGCACATGGGCCTTTGCCCGTTAAAACCGGAGGTTTCGTGGCAAGCGGCGAACCGATCGCCTCTGAGCACCGTCCGAGGGCGTGTTAATCTATCTTTCGACCGCCGCCCGAAGTCAGCGGCACACCGTAAAGTTCCAGACGATGCCCCCGCAGACGATAGCCCAGCTTGGCCGCGATCTTTTCCTGCAAGGCCTCGATTTCTTCATCGACAAATTCGATGACCCGTCCGCTTTCCATGTCGATCAGGTGATCATGGTGATCGCGCTCCGCATCTTCGTAACGTGCACGACCATCGCCGAAATCGACCTTTTCGAGGATCCCGACCTCTTCCAGCGTTTTGACAGTGCGATAGACAGTGGCGAGCGATATGCCCGCGTCGCGCGCGGCGGCGCGAACGTGCAGCTCTTCGACGTCGGGGTGATCGCGCGACATCTCCAGCACAGAGGCGATGATGCGGCGTTGCTGCGTCAGGCGTAGCCCGCGCGTTTCGCAGCGGTCGATGATAGTGGTGCGTTTTGACATGTCGGTCGCCTCCGGGGTCACGGGCCCGTTGTCTCCGATCCCTTGTGGCCCGGCCTGCACCAATGGCGCAAGCGGATTGATCGGTCCGGTTCCGGCGTCAGGAGCGCGAAGGCGCGTATCAGGCCGGAAGGCGGATTTTTGCGTCACTGTGATCGCGCGAAGCCCACCTCACTCCCACTCGATCGTGCCAGGGGGTTTCGAGGTCACGTCATAGGTCACGCGGTTGATCCCCTTGACCTCGTTGATGATCCGCGTCGCCGTCTCGCCCAGGAAATCGTGACTGAAGGGATAATAATCCGCCGTCATCCCGTCGACCGAATTGACCGCGCGCAGGGCACAGGCAAAGTCATAGGTCCGCCCGTCGCCCATCACCCCGACCGTGCGCACCGGCAGGATCGCGACAAAGGCCTGCCAAATCTCGTCATAAAGCCCGTGCTTGCGGATCTGGTCGATATAGACCGCATCCGCTTTGCGCAGGATTTCCAGTTTTTCGCGGGTGATCTCGCCGGGGCAGCGGATGGCGAGGCCGGGTCCCGGAAAGGGGTGACGCCCGATGAAACTGTCCGGCAGACCCAGCTCGCGGCCTAGCGCGCGGACCTCGTCCTTGAACAATTCGCGCAGCGGCTCGACCAGCTTCAGGCCCATCTTCTCGGGCAGGCCGCCAACATTGTGGTGCGACTTGATCGTCACCGAGGGGCCGCCGGAAAAGCTGACCGATTCGATCACATCCGGATAGAGCGTGCCTTGGGCGAGGAACTCCGCGCCGTCGATGGTATTGGCGTATTTCTGGAAGACGTCGATGAAAAGCCGCCCGATGATCTTGCGCTTGGTCTCGGGATCCGAAACGCCATCCAGTTCCCCCAGGAACAGCTCGGATTCATCCGCATGGATCAGGGGCAGGTTGTAGTGATCGCGGAACATGCCAACGACCTCGTCGGCCTCGTTCATGCGCAACAACCCATGATCGACAAAGACGCAAGTCAGCTGATCGCCGATCGCCTCGTGCAAAAGAACGGCCGCAACAGAACTGTCGACCCCGCCGGAAAGCGCGCAGATGACCTTCTTGTCGCCGACCTGATCGCGGATCTTCTTGATCGCCTCCTCGCGGTAGGCGCCCATGGTCCAGTCCCCGGTGAACCCGGCGAGACGCACGAAATTCTCGTAAAGCGTGCGGCCATTCGGGGTGTGATGCACCTCGGGATGGAATTGCGCCGCGTAAAAGTTGCGTGTGCGGTCGGCGGTAATGGCAAAGGGGGCGCCGGGCGAGGTGCCCAGAACCTCAAAACCGGGCGCGATCTCGGCGACATGATCGCCGTGGCTCATCCAAACGCGTTCGCGCCCCTCAAGGAACCAGCCTGTCAAAAGGTCGCTCTTGGCTTCGGAGGGTTCAACATAGGCCCGCCCGAATTCGGCGGTTGCGTGTTCGCCCGCCTCAACCCGACCTCCGAGGTCATGCATCATCACCTGTTGGCCATAGCAGATGCCCAGGATCGGCACGCCCAGCTCATAAACCCCGGCAGGGGGACGGGGTGAGCCGTCGCGCATGACCGAATCCGGCCCGCCGGAAAAGATCACGGCCTTGGGCGCGAAACTGGCGAGGAAGGCATCGTTAATGCTCTGATACGGGTGGATTTCGCAATAGACATTCAACTCCCTCAGGCGGCGCGCGATCAATTGCGTCACCTGGCTGCCGAAGTCGATGATAAGAAGGCGGTCATGGGCTGGCTGGGTCATGCGGTTGCTGTAGTCAACACCCGTACCTGGCGCAAGTCGGATTGAACTGGGGCATACCCAAAAGGGGGCTGTCCGCCCCCTCTGCCGCGCGAGGCGGCATTCACCCCTGAGGATATTTTAGGAAACCAAAGTGCTAGGACGCGCCCAGGGCGAACCCTCCACCTGGGGGCGGTGGAGGGCCACTTCGGTTTACGGTCATCGGCGTCCCCGCCTGTACCGCCCGACCACCGTGACCTGATTCCGGTTACTCAAAGGTTAAGCACTTGGGTTTGACAAATATCCTCGGGGGACGCCGCAGGCGGGGGGCAGACAGCCCCCATGGCGACTCCGGAGGGGGCGCATGTCGCTTTCTCCACCGACACGACGCAATTTGCGCCTATCGCGCCGCGCCGCGCCGCTATCAAGAAGGAAACCCGGATCGACTTCGGGGATTTATCGCGAGGGCGTGAGATGAGCGATTTGGCAGACAGCGGACAGCAGGACCCATCCGGCGAAGAAACGAGCGGTCAATCGCGACGTCGGGCCGGACGCTCTGGCGGCAGAGCCGGTGGCGGCGCGGCGCGACGTGCAGAACGCACCGCACTTCGGAACGACCCTGTGCCCCGGATCACGCGCGATATCCCGAACTTTGAGATGCTGTCTGGCGACGCTCTGTCCGTGATCGAGGCCAATGCCGAGATCGTGCTGGAAGAGGTCGGTGTCAATTTCGTCAACAACCCGGACGCTTTGGCGCGTTGGCGCGCGGCTGGGGCGGACGTTCAGGGCGAACGTGTGCACATCCCCCGAGGGCTGGCACGCCGCCTATGTCAAACCGCGCCGGCCAGTTTCACCCAGCATGCGCGCAACCCGGTCAACAATGTCGAGATCGGCGGAAAGGACCTCGTCCTCGCGCCGGTCTACGGGCCGCCCTTCGTGCGCGATACCATCGGCGGGCGGCGATATGCCACGATGGAGGATTTCCGAACCTTCGTGAAGCTCGGCCAGATGTCGAAGTGGTTGCACCATTCCGGCGGCACGGTTTGTGAACCGACGGACCTGCCGGTGAACAAGCGTCACCTCGACATGCTGCTGGCCCATATGACGCTGAGCGACAAGCCCTTCATGGGCTCGGTCACTGAACCCGTCCGCGCGCAGGACAGCGTCGATATGTGCGGCATCCTCTTTGGCGAGGCGTTCGTGCAGCAGAACACGGTGATGACCTCGCTCATCAACATCAATTCGCCGCTGACCTTCGATGACACGATGATGGGCGCGCTTGAGGTCTATGCGGCGAACAATCAGGCCTGCATCATCAGCCCCTTCATCGTCGGTGGCGCCATGGCACCGGTGTCGGTCATGGGCACGCTGACGCAGGTTCTGGCCGAGGTGATGGCCGGAATCGCCTATGCGCAACTGGTCCGCCCCGGCGCGCCGGTGGTCTTTGGCGCCTTTGTCACCTCGATTGACATGAATTCCGGCGCGCCGACGTTCGGGACGCCCGAGGCGTCGCAGATCCTCTATGGGGCGGGGCAGTTGGCGCGGCGGCTGAACCTTCCGTTCCGCTCGGGCGGCGGCTTGTGCGGATCGAAACTGCCGGACGCGCAAGCGGCCTACGAATCCGCGCATACGCTGAACGCCGCGCTTTTGGGCGGCGTCAACTTCATGCTGCACGCCTGCGGCTGGCTGGAGGGCGGGCTGGTTGCCTCGTTCGAGAAGTTCGTCATGGACGCCGACCAGTTGGGCGCGTTGCACAAGATGGCCGGCGGGGTCACGACGGACGGCGATGCGCAGGCGATGGACGCCATCCGCGAGGTCGGGCCTGGCGGGCACTACTTGGGGTGCGCGCATACCCAACGGAATTTCAAGACCGCGTTCTGGCGCAGTAACCTTTTGGATTACAAGCCCTTCGAGACGTGGGACGAGGAAGGCGCACGAGATACCCAGGCCCTCGCCGCCGAGAGGGTCGCGCTGCTCTTGTCGCAATATCAGCAACCTGCGCTCGACCCGGCCATCGCGGAGGCGCTGAACGCCTTTGTTGCTGAACGCAAGGCCGCGACGCCCGATGCGTTCATGTAAGGCGTGAGCCGGTCCGGGCTGCGCCGATCTACTTTGCGGCGCGTGTCACTTCGCCGGTGCAGGGGGGTGTCTTGCGCGTCGGGCGCGTGCTCTTGCCGCAGGTCGCGCCCTTCGGCCATCAGGGCGATCAGAACCGACATGTGAGCCGTTACGCTGTACCCGGTCGCGCCGCGGCGCCGCGCGTGGTTCATCGCCTCCTCAATCGCCATCAATTCTGTCACGGCAGACCGGCTTGTGGGCAGGTCGCCCAGGATCGGCTCAAGATCGCGCTGGCGGTCGTAATGGGCCATGCCCGCAAGGGCAGCCCTTACCATTAATTCAGGGCGGCGCAGGGCGGTCAATTGTTCTGTCAGGTCGTGCATCATATTCTCCTCATGAAATTATGCATAACCTTTGCACAACCAAAGGTCGTGTTGCGGAACCTGACAGGGCGAAGTTCTGCGCCGCTAGGAATTGTTTACACTTTCGAGACATGCTGGCTAAAGAAGGTTAATTGTTAACCATACGGAAACTATTAACGAGTCATCATCTCTGCAATTCCAATGCGGGTCGGCAGTTTGATCGCCCATCCGCGAGACTGAGATGACAAGGGGATAGCTGCCATGACACACCATGTCCAAGACTGGACCAAAGCCTGGCCGGACTGGGTACCGGAGCCGGTAAGGCATTATATTTGCCACACAAAAAGGGGCGAAACTATTCGCGCCCTGGCGCGGGAGGATGGTTGTCATCCCTCAACCGTGTTACGCCAGATCCGCCAGGTCGAGAATGCGCGTGACGATCTTTTGGTGGATGAGGCGCTGGATTGGCTCGCCTCGTCACCAAACAGTATTGTTTCTGAAACGGAAACAATATCGCAGCCCTGTCCGGGCTTCACCGAAGAGGATGCGAAGCTCGCCAGCCGCAATATGCAGCGTGACGTAATCCCGGTATTGCGAAAACTCGCGCAACCGGGGGCTGTGCTGGCCGTTTCTGGCGAGATGGACAAGGCGGTGATCGTACGCAGCACTGACAGCGAGACGACGCAGCGGATGGGCGTGGTGGAACGGCGCGTGGCACAGGCGCTTGCCCTCAACCGCTGGATCACATGCGCGACCGGTGCAAGGCTGTGCCAGTATCGGATATCGAACCTCGGGCGCACGATGTTGAAAACCCTGATGGCGCAGGCCGAAAACCGTGCCGGGGGCTTTCGCGAGGCGCCCGGTGGATTTAGCGCGGCGCCGCCTTCGAGGGATGCGCCACGTCATCGGATGGGAATGTTCGACACGCCGGTTCTGGCGCTGGCGCGACGACGCGACCGGGACGGTGATCCGTTCCTGCCACCGCAGCTGGTGCGCGCGGCTGAACGGATTCAGGACGATTTTGAACTGGCGCAGATGATGCCGCGCACCACGTCGAACTGGGACGATTACCTGACCGCGGGCACCTCGGGACCGGGCCGCGTGCCGGACGGGCGTGACGGCGGGGCCAGCGCGGCGCGTGCACGGGTGAGTAACGCGCTCAGGGTGCTTGGGCCCGGCCTGGGCGACGTCGTGATGGAGTGTTGCTGTCGCCTGCAAGGCCTTGAGGTGGCGGAGAAAAAGCTGGGCTGGTCCGCGCGCTCGGGCAAGATCGTCCTGCGGATCGCGCTGCAACGCCTATGCCAGCATTACGAGGATATGCGCGACGGCGGCGGCCTGATCGGCTAGCCGCCCACCAGCCACCCGACGAGATAGGCGACCGCAGCGCAGACCACGCCCAGCATCACGGTTTCGCTCACAGTGCGCAGCAGCTTTTCCGTGGTCGCGCTCCACCGCAAAAGGCCGAGAGCGGCGAGCGCCGAAAACGTCGCCGCAACCGACAAAATGAAAGTTCTTTCCGACGGTTCGAACAGGAAGTAGGGGACAAGCGGCACGGCACCGAAGACCACGAAGCTGGCAAAGGTGAAGAGGCCGTTGATGGCGGGGTTGTCCTCTGCCGGGTCATGCATGCCGAATTCGTAGGTCATCATCAGGTCGGCCATCATCTCGGGGTGGCGCAACAGGATGTCGGTGACTTTGTCGGCTTCACCGGGGGGCAGGCCGCGTTGGCACAGGATGGTAAACAGCTCCGTGCGTTCCTGTTCGGGGTTTTCGGCGATCTCGCGCATCTCCATCGTGCGGCGACTGCGGTAGAGGTCATGCTGCGCGCGCCCCGACAGGAATTCACCCAGCCCCATGGACACCGCATCGGCAAAGAGGTTCGCCAGTCCGAATACCAGCACGGCAAGCCCGCCGATCTGCGCCACGCCATCGGCGCGCGCCCCGGCGAACCCGGCGACAATCGCAAACGTCGTGACGATCCCGTCATTTCCGCCATAGACGATCTGCTTGAGGAATTCCTGCGTCCGTCCCAGCCCATGAGCCTTGCGGCGATGCTGCGTCCAGTCGATGCTCATCCGCGCCTCCGGTTTTAGTCACAGATGGCGGAGTGGGCGATGGAGGGCAAGCCAGATGTGGCGCAAAGGTTTCCTATCAACCGGACTTGCGCCAAGGTCCCATTGCGATAGGTTCACCTTATGAGCCTGACCCTGCGCCAACTCGCCTATTTCAAGGCTCTTGCCGATCAGGGCAGTTTTGGCCGCGCCGCGGATCTCTGTCGCGTCTCCCAGCCTGCCTTATCGATGCAGATCAAGGAAATGGAAGGCATCCTCGGCTCTGCCCTGGTGGAACGCAGGGCGCGGCAGGTGCTGTTGACCCCCTTTGGCCGTCGTATCCTTGAGCACGGCGAACGGGTGCTGGACGAAATGCGCCGCCTGGAAGAGGCCGCCCGATGGCGCGAAGGTTTGTCCGGTCGCCTCGCGCTGGGGGTGATTCCCACCATCGCGCCCTATCTGCTACCCGATCTTCTGGCGCGGGTGCGGGCCAGTGACATCGCGCTGGACGTGCAGGTGCAGGAGGGCAAGACCGCGCGGTTGCTGACGGATCTGCGCGAAGGACGGCTGGACGCGGCTATCATGGCACTGCCCTCGGGGGGCGAGGGCGTGGTGGAGCGTCCGCTCTTTGACGATCGGTTCTTGCTGGCGGGGACCGCGGCACGGATCGCGGCCGTTGACGCGGAGGTCGAAACCCTGCGGCCGCGCGCAATCGTGCCCAGCCAGTTGCTGCTGTTGGAGGACGGACACTGCCTGACCGAGCAGGCACTGGAGGTTTGCGGACGCGGAAGGGGGCACGCCCAGATCAACATGGGCGCTTCATCGCTCGCCACCCTGTCGCGGTTGGTCGCGGCGGGGTTCGGGCTGACGCTTATGCCCGAGATCGCGCTGCCGACAGAGGGACGGGACCTCACGTTGCGACGCTTTGCCGATCCTGAACCGCTGCGGACCATCGGACTTATACGCCGTGCCTCCTCTCCCGAGGGGGGGTGGTTTGAGGCATTGGCCGACCTCACCGCGCGGTCGGGCCGGGCGCTGGTGGCGCAGTCGCAGGTGACAACGGACACCGCCAGGGCCGACACGCGCAGCACATAGATCTCGCTCTCGGGCGGCGCCCAGCGCGCGCGCCATTGAGATCGGGGCGGGACAAATCGGCACAGCGACATTGTCTGAGCTTGATCGAGCGCCAGATCGCATGATGTCATCACGTAGACGCCACCGAGGGTAAACTCATGTTCGACGCCACCGCTCTCGACCTTGCCCGGTTCCAGTTCGCCTTTACCGTGGCATTCCACATTATTTTTCCCGCGTTCTCCATCGGACTTGCCTCGTTTCTCGCCGTGCTGAACGCAGCACATGCGATCACGGGGCGGGCGGTGTTCCTGCGGCTCTTTGATTACTGGAAGATCATCTTTGCCGTGGCCTTTGGTATGGGGGTCGTGTCGGGCATCGTGATGTCTTACCAATTTGGAACCAATTGGTCGGTTTTCTCGGATAAAACGGGGCCAATACTTGGACCATTGATGGGTTATGAGGTTCTGTCAGCCTTTTTCCTCGAAGCCGGCTTTCTCGGTGTCATGCTGTTCGGTCGCAGTCGGGTCGGGCCGGGCTTGCATCTGTTTGCGACCTGCATGGTGGCGATCGGCACGCTCGGCTCTGCCTTCTGGATCCTGTCGGTGAATAGCTGGATGCAGACGCCGACGGGATACGGCATCAATGAGGTCGGTCAGTTCGTGCCAGAGGACTGGTGGGAGATCGTGTTCAACCCATCGTTCCCCTACCGCTTTGTGCATATGGTCCTGGCCGCTTACCTGACCACCGCGCTGGTGGTCGGCGGGGTTGGCGGCTGGCACCTGTTGAAGGATCGCAGCGACGCGGCCGCGCGCGTGATGTTTGCTATGGCCATGGGAATGCTGCTGGTGACGGCGCCCTTGCAGATCCTTGCGGGCGATATGCACGGGCTGAACACATTGGAACATCAACCGGCCAAGGTCGCGGCGATGGAGGGGCACTACGAGGGCCACCCCGAAGGGCGCGCGCCCCTGATCCTGTTCGGCATCCCGGACGACGCGGGCGAGAAGATGCGATATGCCGTGGAGGTTCCCAATCTGTCCTCGCTGATCCTGACCCATGATCTGACGACGCCTTTGCCGGGGCTGAAGGATTTCCCGGTCGACGAGCGTCCCAAGGCCGCGATCATCTTCTGGACGTTCCGCATCATGGTCGCCCTCGGGTTTGCGATGCTGGCCCTCGGCGCCTGGGGTGCGCTGAGCTGGTGGCAGGGGCGGCTTTATGACCGGCGCATGCTGCATCGCGCTGCAGTGATCATGGGGCCGATGGGCTTTGTCGCCGTGCTCTGCGGCTGGGTCACGACCGAAGTGGGCCGCCAGCCCTGGACGGTCTACGGGTTGCTCAAGACGCAGGATTCCGCTGCGCCAATCGCGCTCTCGGCGGTGTCAGCCTCACTGACGGCCTTTGTCGTGGTCTATTTCCTGATCTTCGGCACCGGCACCTATTACCTGCTGCGCCTGATGGCGCAACGGCCCGGCGCCGGAGACCCAGAAGCCGTGCACGGTCCGACGCGGGCAGCCGGGGTTATGCCCGGCCCTGCGATCAAGGATGAAGAGGGGATGCGATGATGCTGGTGGATGTCGAACTTTCCTACGTCTGGGCCGGGCTGATCGCCTTTGCGGTGCTGGCCTATGTGATCCTCGACGGCTTTGACCTGGGCACCGGTATCCTGTCGCCCGCCCTCGGGGGCAAATCGCACCGTGCCCATGCGATGAACACCATCGCGCCGGTCTGGGACGGCAACGAGACATGGCTGGTGCTGGGCGGGGGCGGGCTTTTCGCCGTTTTCCCCTTGGCTTACGCGGTCATCATGCCTGCGCTCTATCCGCCGGTCATCGCGATGCTTCTGGCGTTGATCTTTCGCGGTGTGGCCTTTGAGTTTCGCCACCGCGATCCGCGTCACGAACTGCTCTGGGACATCAGCTTTTTCGGCGGATCGCTGGTCGCGACCCTGTCACAGGGTCTGATCCTCGGCGCGCTGGTACAGGGAATCGATGTCGAGGCCCGCGCCTATGCCGGCGGCCACTGGGGCTGGCTGACACCGTTCTCGCTATTGACGGCGGTGGCGCTGACGGCGGGCTATGCGACGCTGGGCGCGACCTGGCTGGTGATGAAGACCACCGGTTATCTGCGGGACCGGGCGCGATGGCTGGCGTGGTTCGCGGGCATGGGGACACTCGCCCTCGTCGGGATGGTGTCGCTGGCGACGCCCTTCCTCGATCCGCTCTACCTTGATCGCTGGTTCACACGGCCCAACATCTACTTTTCGCTCTGGGTGCCACTGGCCATCCTGGCCGCCGCGGCGATCTTCGTGATCGGGATGCGCCGCGACCGTGATTCCTGGCCGTTTCTGGCGACGATCGCGGTCTTTGTGCTGAGCTTCATCGGGCTCGGCATCAGCTTTTTTCCCTACATGGTGCCGCATGCGATCACGATTCCTGACGCCGCTGCGCCGGACAGTTCGCTGTGGTTCCTGCTGGCGGGCGCGCTGGTGCTGATCCCGATGATCCTCGGCTATACCGCCTATGCCTACTGGGTGTTTCGCGGCAAGATCGGCCCGGACGAGGGCTACCATTGATGCGCCGGATGCTTTGGTTCATCGCGCTGTGGTGTGCCGGGGTCGGCTCGGTCTTGCTGCTGGCGCTCATCATCCGCAGTGTGCTGCTTTGAACGCCGGCTTGGGATTCACGATTTAAAGGGCGCGCGGGCCGGGGGCTGCACCCCGAAAACCCGCGAACCCCGTCGATTACTCAGCGGCGACGCTCTTGGCGCGATCCGCCAGATAGTCGAGCACCGTCTCGGGCGAGGACACGCCATAGGGGTCTTCATCGTGGTTGTCGCGCAGGCCCGGCTCTTCGAACCACGCCTCGATCACCCCGTCATTGATGACCGCCGCGTAGCGCCAGGACCGCATGCCAAAGCCGAGGTTGTCCTTGGCCACCAGCATGCCGATCTTGCGAGTGAATTCGCCCGAGCCATCCGGAATCACGCTGACATTGGCCAGATTCTGCGACTCCGCCCACTTGTTCATCACAAAGCTGTCGTTCACCGACATGCAGTAGATCGCATCGATCCCATGGCTGGCAAAGGTCTCGGCGTTTTTCTCGAAACCGGGCAACTGGTAGGTCGAGCAGGTCGGCGTGAAGGCGCCGGGCAGCGAGAACAGGATGACGCGCTTGCCTGCAAAGAAATCCGCGGTGGTCTTGTCTTCCCAACGGAACGGATTGGGGCCCTCGATAGCGCCATCACGCACGCGGGTGTGGAAGGTCACATCGGGCAGTTTGTGTCCAGCTTTCATGTCTGATCTCCTTGTCGTCAGCCTCGATTTGTCTTGCTGCATATCAAGTATTCTGCAACTGCAAAGTCAACCTTCGCACCTGCCGAAAACACCTCGGGTGCGACAGTTTGCGCCAGCCGGAAATAACTGCATGCCGGCAATGCTGAAGAGGCATGGCCCGCAACCGGCGGCTATGCTATATGCTTGAAATCTCACTACGTCGCCGCGGGAGCTCGTCATGCGTGATCTCAAAATCCCCGAACAACGCCACCCTGAAAAGGCGCGGCGTCCGGACAATCCGCAGCCCAAGAAACCCGACTGGATCCGGGTCAAGGCGCCGACCTCGAAGGGGTATTTCGAAACCCGCCAGATCCTGCGGGAGAACAAGCTCTCCACCGTCTGCGAAGAGGCCGGTTGCCCGAACGTCGGCGAATGCTGGAGCCAGGGCCACGCCACCATGATGATCATGGGCGAGGTCTGCACCCGTGCCTGCACGTTTTGCAACATCGCGACGGGCCGCCCGCCTGAGGCGCTGGATGCGTTCGAGCCGGGCCGCGTCGCCGATGCGGTGCAAAAGCTGGGGTTGAACCACGTTGTCATCACCAGCGTCGACCGCGATGATGTGGAGGACGGCGGGGCCGAGCATTTTGCCCAGACCATTCGCGCCATCCGTCACCGCGCCCCCGGCACCACCATCGAGATTCTGACCCCCGACTTTATCCGCTGCGCTCCCGAGGCGCTGGAGAAGGTCGTGGCGGCCAAGCCCGACGTTTTCAATCACAACCTCGAAACCGTGCCCGGCCTTTACCCCGAGGTGCGGCCCGGCGCGCGCTATTTCCATTCCCTGCGTCTGCTCCAGCGGGTGAAGGAGCTGGATCCGACCATGTTCACCAAGTCCGGAATCATGGTGGGCCTCGGCGAGGATCGCCAGGCCGTGGTGCAGGTGATGGAGGACATGCGCGCCGCGGACATCGATTTCCTGACCATCGGGCAGTATCTGCAGCCGACGCCAAAGCATCATCGCGTCGACCGCTTTGTCACACCCGAAGAGTTCGCCTCTTACGAAAAGACCGCGTTCAACAAAGGGTTCCTGATGGTCTCGGCCACGCCGCTGACCCGGTCATCCTACCACGCGGGGGATGATTTTGCCCGTCTGCGCGACGCAAGGTTGAAAAAGCTGGGTCACGGCTGATCCTGGGCGAGTAGGCCGGCCTGACCGCTCGGCAACGGGTGCATTGTCGGGACATTGCCGAAGCGGCGCATCGATCCGGCCCCGATGACGAACGCGCGTCGTGGCAACAACGGTGCCACACCGACGCTGCGCCCGCTTTGGGTCGTTGCAGGGCAGGGCGGTCGTGGCATCAACCTCCCCCTTCCGATTCGCCTATTCGCTGGCGGGCAGGACTTTCAGATAGGCCGCGATGGTCTCCAGATCGCTTTTCGGCAGGTGCGACAGGTTCTGCACCACATCGGCCATCTCACCGCCCGCGCTGTCAAACTCCGGCGTGAATCCGGTTTCCAGATAGGCGGCGATGTCGCCGGCGGACCAATCGAGGGCGTCGGGCGTTATGGCGGGCACCTTCCCCTTGCCATCGGGCGAGGGCGCACCGGCCATCCAGCGCCCCTTGTCGAGCCCGCCGATGGCGTTGCGCGGCGTATGACACTCCGAGCAGTGGCCCAGCGATTCGACAAGGTAGCGCCCGCGCGCGACGTCGTCCGCCGCCACGTCCGTCACGACCCAGTCATCGCGGAAAAACAGCATTTTCCAACCGCCGAGCAAGCGCCGGATCGAAAAGGGAAAGCCGATGTCATGCGGTTGGTTCGCCACGTCCGAGGCGGGCAAGGTCTGGAGGAAGGCGTGCAGATCGGCGATGTCCTGCGGCGCGGCGCGACTATAGGACGTATAGGGGAAGGCGGGGTAATAATGCTGACCCTCCGGCGAGACACCCCGCATCATCGCGTTGCCGAGGTCATCCACCGACCAGCCCGCGATCCCCGCTTCGGTGGGTGAGATGTTGGGCGCGACAAAGCTGCCGAACTCCGTGGCAAAGGTCTGCCCGCCGGCCAGCACCAGCCGTTCCTCGTCGCCCTCCGCGCCCGGTGCCGCGTGGCAGGAGGCGCAACCGCCCGCCCAGAACACCGCTTCACCCGCCTCGGCGTCGCCGCTGAGGGCCGTGAAGGTGTCATCCGGCAAGGTGTCCGGCCTGGTCACGAACCAGAAACCGGCCAGCCCGATCACGCCGATGATGATGAGAAGGGCCAGCACCCTTAAAAAACCGTACATGGCCCTGCTCCTTGTTTAACGCAGTTCTTTTGCGCGCTTAGTTGTCGGATTCGCGATAGCTTTTGTGGCAGCCGCCGCAGGCTCCGCCCAGACCACCCATGGCCCCCTGAAGCGAGGCGAGATCGGTTCCTGCGGCCGCTTCCATGGCGACGGCGGCCTCTTCCAGCTTGGCGTTCGCCGCGCCTACATCGTCCATATTTTCCCACATGGCGGGCAGGGCCTTGGTGTTTTCGATCGAGGCATTGTCAGACCCTTGCGGCCAATAGGCCATCTGGTCCTGCGAGGACAGCTTGACGAGGTTGCTGGCGGCAGCGGTCGCGACCTCGGCGTTATACTCGGCCTGACCCTTGGCCATCGTGCCGAGGATCCCGAGGTTGAAGGCATAGAGCTTCATCGTGGATTGACGCGCGGTCACGGCAGCGTTGAGCGCCTTTTCGTCCATGTGGCTTTCCGCCTGCGCGGCGCCGCTCAGGCAAAGGCCTGCGATCAGCAGGCCGGTATATAATTTCGTCATTGGGTGACTCCCTGAAAATCATTCACGTCTATGACGTTAGCAAAGGCGGAGGTGTCATGTCTTGACGAATTCGTGATGAGGCGGAAAGGCGGATGCATCAATCGGTAAAGCGGACCTTGCCGATGAAAGGCAGGTTGCGATTGCGCTGGGCATAATCGATGCCGTAGCCGACGACAAATTCGTCGGGTATCTCGAACCCGATCCAATCCGCGCGAAAGTCCACTTCGCGCCGGGTGGGTTTGTCGAGCAGCGCAATGGTGCGAATCTTGGCCGGATTGCGCGACTCGAGCAGGTGCATCACGTGGTTCAGCGTGTGTCCGGTGTCGACGATATCCTCTACCACCAGCACGTTACGCCCTTCGATGGCGCCGCGCAGATCCTTGAGGATGCGCACCTCGCGGCTGCTATCCATGCCGTCGCCGTAGGATGAGGCTTCGAGGAAATCGACCTCAACATCGCGGTCGCGCAACTCGCGGACGAGGTCGGCGATAAACACGAAAGAGCCGCGCAGCAGCCCGACGACGACGATGCGCTGATCGGGGGGGAAGGCCTGTTTGATCTCTTCGCTCAGCTCCTCGATCCGGGCGGCAATAGCCTTGGCCGAGATCATCTGGTCGATGACATATGGACGCGTGGACATGGATCATCCTTGATCTTGCGGCGTCACCATACGACATGACTAACCCAAGTAAACGCGTCAAAAGGGATCAAATGCCACGCCATTCCGAAACCCGCCCCCTGCCGTATACCGCGCAACAGATGTACGATCTGGTCGCCGAGGTCGCCAGCTATCCCGAGTTTCTGCCATGGTGTGCCGCCGCCCGCATCAATTCGCGCGAGGATCACGGCGATCACGAGGTGATGACGGCCGATCTGGTCATTTCGTTCAAGGTCTTTCGCGAGCGATTCGGCTCGCGGGTTGAGCTGTGGCCAAGCGAGAAGCGGATCGTGACCGAATATCTCGACGGGCCATTTCGCTATATGAAATCGAATTGGCATTTCACCGACACGGAAGAAGGCTGCGAGGTCGCATTCGACGTGGATTTCGAATTCAAGAACGCCATTCTGCAAGGCATCATCGGGGTCGTTTTCAACGAAGCGATGCACCGGATCGTGCGGGCATTCGAGGCGCGGGCACGCAAGCTATACGGGACTTCGCAGGGGTGACGCTTTTCGCCCGGCCCGCCTTGACCGCGCCGCGCGGGGTCGCGCGAAAAAGAGGAACGTTCCTCACAGCACCACTTTTTAGCCTATTCAGGGTCCATGATGGTCAGGAGTGAAAAGTTAAGGAAGGGACCGGCAGCGCCTGAGCGGTGTCGGTTTCGGTCGCGGTTCACCGGCTCGACACGCATCGCTGCACCGTTACGCAGTCGCGAGCAGCCCTGGTTCGACCGCCACCATAGGCCGCGTCCCGCCCGTTATCTTAGCACTTGCGTGATAGGTCCGGGGCTCAGGTCCGATACCGCAGGCCGTGACGAGCCTCTACCGCACTGCGTCTCCGCGCCGTCCTTCGCTCGCCGTTCCCCTGTCTGGTTGCACGAATTTGCGAAACCTCGGATAGAGGACCAAGCAAAGGGAAAATGATGCGCAGTCTGCTCAACCTCAAGTCGATACTTCTGCCCGCGCTCCTCGCGCTCTCGGCCTGTGGCGTGCCGGGAACGACAACGCAATCGCCCGGTTCTGCAGGAAATTCGATGATCGCGACGGGCTCGGCGTCAGAGGTCGCGGCGCGCCGTTTTGTCTCTGTTGCGACCCGCATCGAACCGGCGGCAGAGGCGACCTGTCGCCGTGACGCCCCTGACCTGCGGTGTGATTTCGAGATCGTGGTGGATGATAGTCCGGACGCCTCGATCAACGCCTACCAGCTACGCGACGACCGCGACCGGCCCGTGATCGTGGTGACGGTGCCGATGATTGCCTATGTACAGAATGATGACGAGATGGCCTTCGTCCTTGCCCATGAGGCAGCGCATCACATCGCGCGCCATCTGGACCGCCGCCGTGAATCTACCCGTGCCAGCGCGTTGATCTTTGCCAATGCGGCGGCGCGCACCGGGGCCTCGGGCGTCGCGCTTGAGACGGCGGCGCGCGTGGGCGCGGCCCTTGGTGCACGCGCCTACGCCAAGGATTACGAGCTCGAGGCCGATGCGGTCGGGGCCCGGATCGCGCGCGATGCAGGGTATGACGCTATCAACGGGGCGCGGTATTTCGAACGTTCCCCCGATCCCGGCAATCGGTTCCTGGGCACCCATCCCCCGAACGCTAACCGGGTCGAAGCGGTGCGCGCCGCACTTCGATAGATCGCCAAAACGCTGGATTGAACGGCTGCGGGTCTAAGATAGAAAGGGTGTTCTTACCGGACCCTTCCCGCGGCTGTTGGACCGTGATGAAGGCGTGGCGCGATCTTGGCGTGGTCGAGCAGGGTGCATTCACCTTGGCGGCCGAGCATGGGGGCGTAGCTCCTGCAATCATGCAACGGCGCATTTGCATTAATTTGCGCAATCATGGCGGTAGCGCCGCACTTGTTTCACGAATCCCTCCGATTCGGCCCGCATCCTGTCTATGGGTTGATTAGAAAAGGAGTTCGCAATGTCTAGTGTAGACGCAACCAACAGTAACATGAACAAGGGCCAGACCAAGAAGGCCGAACGTGAATCAGCTGAAGCGCAACCTGCCGCCGAAGAGGAAAACTCCTCTTCGACATCCTCCACCACGGAGACGACGGAAACCTCGGGCACCGGGACGGCCGCGCCTGCGTCGGAGCCCTCCGAGGTCGACGGATCAGCCACTACCGTCAATTCGGGCGCCTCCACAAGCCAAAATACCGACGATGGATCCCTCCGCCGTGGGCTGACGCAAGCCGATGAGAGGGCCGGGGACGTGAACGCGGTCAACTTTGCGCGTCGCGCAGCGATTGCGGTGCAGGCCAAGGCGGCGTTGCTTTCGGTGCTGGACGGCATAGAGGTCGATGCGTTCGAACCGCTGGAAAAAGCCGTTCAATCCGGCGCTGCCGCCTATGCGTCGTCAAAGTCCGATACAACATCTATCGCGCGCCCCGCGTTTGATCGCGCCGCGTAGTCGGGATCGCTGGATCGCCGCTTAACGACTGGCAGGCCCTGAACGGGACGGTGGCCTGCTTGCGTCGCCTGAGCCGCTCTGCACATGGCAGGCTCAGGCGCTATTCCCGCCTCCTTTCATTTATAGCGCTCCGGCCCCGACGGGTCGATGCAACCACTGCTGCGCGTGCATGCGATTGACCTCGCACGAGATGAGTGGTGACCAAAGCGCATCGAGCAATCCGGCTTCACAGAGATGACGGGACAGGGCGCGACGCTCGAGCGTTTGAGCCAGATCTATAATCTGCGTCGCGATCTTCGTCGGAACCGAACCCCGGAACAATCTTGCGCAACAATTTGCAATGAAGGCGTTAATGTCACGGCGAGACCACATTTCGATCTCATTCATCCTGCATAAGCGTCGTGGGTAGAAAGTTAAGGAGAATGCAAATGAGCCTCATCGGCTTCTTGCTGGGTAATCCCGGCAATTCCGGTACGGTTGGCGCGACACCACCTGCGCAATCGACCGATACTGAGACTTCGACTGATACGTCCAATGAAACTCAATCGACGGAAGGTAATTCGGAAACCGAAACCGCCGTCGCTGAGGAGCCTAAATCTAATTCCGCCACCGGATATAATGGTGCGGGCGGATGGGCCTATCGTTATAATGATCCAATTCCAGCGAATACGCCAATGCAGGATCCCGAATCCGAGCGCCGTGAAGGCGTCGTGTCAGCCGTTGAATTTGCACGCAATGCCGCGATCGCGGAACAGGCCAAGGCGGCGACTCTTGCGATGGTTGTATCGGGCGATAGTGACGCCTCAGGGCCTTTTGCCCGTGTGAGAGGCATGGCGGCCAACACCAACAACGCGCCCATCGGTCAAGCGGCCTATAGCCAGGCCGACAGTTTGACGATGCGCGTCGTGAGCAGGACCGATATAAAACTCTAGGTCCGTTCCAACACCATTGAATTCCACAGTTACGGCAGACCAGCTCGTCTATTCGACCCAAACCCCCATAACGGGGGCGAACCCGACCGGGTTTGGTTTGCCGGACCCTGGTCCCTGGCTTGCTGCGTCTATTGATTGCACGAGCCAGGGGCCTACATTATTGCAACCATGTAATTGCGATATAAACTGCAATCATGGCGGTAGTGCCGCTATTGTTCCACGATCCTTTCTCATTCGGCATGCAACCTAAGCGTGGGTCGAATAGAAAAGGATATTACCATGGACAATGTGGGTCACCTAAAGACAATGAAAGACTTCGGACAGTTTTCGAAAGCTGACCGGAAGGAGTTTGCAAAAAACTGGAAGGACATGCGCGACGCATGGTCCGAGAAATCCAAAGCCGGGTCCACAACGGATCAACCGGCCAAGGTTAAAGCAACGGACGTTCTGAAAACCACGGTTGCTGCGGCGAGCCAGGAGGTGAGCAAGCTCACCGATAAGCAGGTCTTGTCGGATCCGAAAACCTCTCTGGCGGACTTGGGCGAAAACCTGGGTCAAACCGTGGAGAAGGTCGTCAAGGTCGCGGACTCCGCTGTCGATCACGCCAAAAATCGTGTCGAGGAAGTGACGGACAAGGTCCGGAACTCGGTCAGTCAAGCCCTCGGCCGCGTGGGTGGCCTGATCGCAGACACCGGCGAGATCAACGCAGGCGTGACCGAAGAGGACGCGCGCGAGGGCAGTGTGAACGCTGTCAGCTATGCCCGTCGCGCCGCGATTGCCGCCCAGTCCAAGAGCGTGGCGCTGTCGCTTCTCGAAGACCTTGGCAATGATCCCTTTGCACCCCTGGAGCCGCTGTCGAAAGGCGGCGCCAATGTCTACGCCAAATCGGCCAATTACGAGAGCTTTGGCAATGAACGCGCGTCGGTGGAGCGTTCCGTATGAATTTTGAATTATCCCTCAGCCCAGCTGCGCAACTCCGCGCTGAAGGAAAGCGCTGTGCAAGCTGAGCGGAGGGCGAGCCATCTGGAACAAACCACGGGACCATGACGACCGAGCGGCGCGTTGTCCTCTCCTGCAGGCAACAAACCGGCAGACGAGGACCGGAAAGGCGACAACAAGAGGAACAGGCGTCCGAGCCACCGGCAACAAGGGGACCGGAGCCTGAAATTCCCACTCAAACGTCCGGGGGGCCGGCTATTCAGTCCCCCGGTTTTGGCTTGGTGTCTGGCAGCAACGGGCGCTCAGGAGACGTGGTCGTAGGCCCTTTCGCCATGTTGGGCGAGGTCGAGGCCGGTGGTCTCGGTTTCAGGGTCCACACGCATCGGCACGACGAAGGACACCAGCTTTGCGATGACGTAGGTCATGACCACGGTAAACACGCCGACAATCGCCAGGGCGCCGAATTGCGCGACAAAGCTGCCCTCGCCAAAGGCGGCGATCATAATCGTGCCGAAAATGCCGCCGACGCCATGCACCGCAAAGACGTCGAGCGTGTCGTCGATCACCAGCTTGCTGCGCACGATATTCACCATCTCCTGACAGAGCACGCCGGCCACCGCGCCGATGATCAGTGCCTCGACCGGACCGACAAAGCCCGACGCCGGCGTGATGGAGGCAAGTCCCGCGATGGTGCCGGTGACAAGACCGACGAGCGAGGCTTTGCCGTATTTGATCTTTTCCCAGGCCGCCCAGGTGATGGAGGCCGTGGCGGCCGAGATGTGGGTGACGGTGATTGCCATTGCCGCCCCGCCATCCGCGGCCAATTGCGAGCCGCCATTGAACCCGAACCAGCCAACCCAGAGCATCGAGGCCCCGATCATGACATAGCCCGGATTATGCGGCGGCTTGGTCTTGTCGCGACGCGAACCCAGCATCACCGCAAGCACCAGCGCGGCGAGCCCGGCCGTTTCATGCACAACGATACCGCCTGCGAAATCCCGCGTGCCGATCGCGCCAAAGATGCCGCCGTCCGACATCATGCCGCCGCCCCAGATCCAGTGAACGACGGGCGCATAGCAGAGCAGCATCCACAAGGTGGAGAACCCGACGACCCAGCCAAAGGACGCCCGTTCGACAAAGGCGCCGACGATAAGCGCCGGGGTGATGATGGCAAAGGTCATCTGGAAGGCAAAGAACAACACCTCCGGCAGGGTACCGGCGAGACTATCGGCGTCGACCCCCAGGAGCATGACCTTGTCCAGCCCGCCCCAGATCGGATTGGCTTCGCCAAAGGCGATGGAATAGCCGCAGATGAACCAGGCCACGCTCATCACGCAGGCAATGGCGTAACAATGCATGAACACGCTCAACACGTTGCGTGACCGTACGAGGCCTCCGTAAAACAGCGCCAGTCCCGGCAGTGTCATGAACAGGACCAGGGCTGTCGCCGTGATGATCCATGCGGTATCGGCTGCGTTCATTGTCAGGTTTCCTCTTCCCATGTGGTCTTGACGGGCGAGGTAGGCGCAGCGGCGTTGCCGACGAAAGGTGCAACTTTGTCCGTGGTCGCCCTGAAAAGCGGCATTGTGCAAAACGCACAAACTTTGTGCGCCGCACTCCAGGGTTTGCTTGGATTATGGGCGGGATTGAGTCGCGCTGCGCAGCAGAAGGCCAAATGCGTGATCGCGTGACGCCTCGCGGACCGCGCCGCGACCGAGCGCGCCGAATTGCACCGTTTCTGTCACCGGCGCATGCCCGCGCCGCAGGACCGCAAAGCAGACCATGCCTTCGGGCTTGGGGCCGCTGGCACCGGGGCCCGCGACACCTGTGATTGACACGGCGATATCCGCGTCAAGGCGGGCGAGGGCGCCGCTGACCATTTCATGGGCGGTCGCTTCGCTGACGGCGCCTTGGGTCTCCAGCGTCGCGGCGCGCACGCCGAGCATCGCGATCTTGGCGGTGTTGGCATAGGCGACGACACCGCCCAGCACCACGTCGGACGACCCGGCGATGTCGATCAGGGCGGCGGCGACCATGCCGCCGGTGCAGCTTTCGGCGGTGGCGAGGCGCAGATTGTTCGCGCGGCAGGCTTCCAGCACGTCTGTGGCAGTGGCAGTGGCAGTGGCAGTGGCAGTGGCGGTCATGGGAACTCTCCTAGATCAGGAACACGTGATAGAGGATGCCTGCCAAGGCGACCACGACAGCGGCCAGGAGCCCCGCAATCACGTCGTCAAGCATCACGCCGAGCGGGTCATCGCGCCGGTCGGCCCATCCGACGGGGCCCGGTTTCAGAATGTCGAACAGGCGAAAGCCGAAGAACGCAACAATCCAGCCGGGCCAGAGCGACAGCGCCGGCACCCCCACATGCGCCGCGCCGATGATCACCGGCAACAGAGCGACCCACTGGCCAGCGACCTCGTCCACCACGATCTCCGAGGGGTCGTGGTTCTCTGCCCCCTCGGTCATGCGGATCGTCGCCCACCATCCCGCGGCAAAGACCAGCGGGATCGCCAGCACGAACACCCAGAGGCCGCCGAGGACATAGAGCACATAGGCCAACACCAGCCCGGCGAGCGAGCCCCAGGTGCCGGGGGCTGGGCGCAGGTAGCCGACGCCGCCGACGGTTCCGATCAGCTCCGCCGCTCTCACGCCGTCACCAGAAGCGCTGTGGCGATGGCGGCGATACCTTCGCCGCGCCCGGTGAAGCCCAGCTTTTCCGAGGTCGTCGCCTTGACCGAGATGCGGTTGGTGTCGAGGCCGGTGATCGCGGCCAGCGCGCCTTGCATGTCGCTTGCATGGGGGCCGATCTTGGGCCGTTCGCAGATCAGCGTGCAGTCTATGTTTGACACCTTGTACCCTTTCGTCGCCGCCAGTTGGACCGCATGGTCGAGAAAAATATGGCTCGCCGCGCCCTTCCATTGCGGATCGGAGGGCGGGAAGTGGCGACCGATGTCGCCCTCGGCCAGCGCGCCATAGATCGCATCGGTGATCGCGTGCATGCCGACATCCGCATCCGAATGGCCGAGCAGGCCCTTGTCATGCGGCACGGAGACACCGCAAATCGTCACCTGATCGCCCTCGCAAAAGGCGTGGACATCGTAGCCATTGCCCATCCGGATATCCATGCAGTCTCGTCTCCTGTTCAGGATCGCCTCGGCCCGCGCGAAATCGCCGGGATGCGTGATCTTGATGTTATCGGCGTCACCCGACGTGATGTGCACGTCGAGGCCTGCGGCGCGCGCCACTTCGACGTCATCCGCCGCATCCCCTGCGAAGCCGTCATGCGCGGCGGCGATTGGCCCGAGGACAAAGCCCTGCGGCGTCTGCGCGCGCACCAAACCGGCGCGATCCTGTGTGCCGGTGACGCGCGCGCCCTCCGCCCGCCACAGGGCATCCGTCACCAGCAGACCCGGCGCGGCGGCCTCGGCCCCGGCGAATAGCGCGTCACGGACCCCTGCGATCACAGTCGGAGAGATGCAGGGCCGCGCGATATCGTGAATCAGCACGTAGGTCGCGCCAAGCGCCCAGGCCCGTGTCAGCCCTGCCTTGACCGAGTGTTCACGCGTCTCGCCACCGGGAACGCGGTGCACCCCGGCGGGCAGATCAATGTCCATGTCGTCGCGGTGCAGCACGACCACCACCTCGCCAAACGGCTGAAAGGCGGCGATGGCCCAGTCGGCCACCCGCTGACCGGCGAGGAGCTGCCATTGCTTGGGCACACCGCCACCTGCCCGCGTGCCGCGTCCGGCGGCCACAAGGATGGTAACGAGGGAGGGGGTATCGCTGCTCATCCCGACTGGATAGGAGGAAATTTCCATATCGGCAATGCCGCCTTGGTTCGCGGTGATTGCCTAATATTTAAGCATAAGCACATGATCGCGTCGGTATTCCTATTTGCTTGCGTTGAGCTTGGGCGACTATCGCGCTACGCAAGGCTCATTGCACAAGGTTTAGGCATGTCAGCACCCTTCGCCCACCCATCCGACCGCCCGATTGTCGCCCTGGCCCCCATGGCCGGGATCACCGATCTGCCGATGCGCGACCTCGTCACCGGCTTTGGCGCCGACCTCGTGGTCAGCGAGATGGTCGCCTCGGGCGAATTGCTGACCGCGCGCGCCGGCACGTTGGAGCGGGCGGAGCTGGGGCTTGAACGTAGCGCAACCTCTGTCCAGCTTGCCGGGCGCGATCCCGCGATCATGGGCGAGGCCGCGCGTCAGGTCGAAGGGATGGGCGCGCGCATCATCGACATCAACATGGGCTGCCCGGCGAAAAAGGTCACGGGCGGGCTGTCCGGTTCTGCCCTGATGCGCGATCCCGATCTGGCACTGCGCCTGATCGAGGCGGTCGCGGAGGCGGTCTCGCTGCCTGTCACGCTCAAAATGCGCCTTGGCTGGGACGACGATTGCCTAAACGCTCCCGATCTCGCGCGCCGTGCCGAGGCCGCAGGGGTGCGCATGGTCGTCGTGCACGGGCGCACGCGCTGCCAGTTCTACAAGGGGCATGCCGATTGGGCTGCCATCCGGTCAGTGGTCGAGGCGGTCGATGTGCCGGTTCTCGCCAATGGAGATATCGTCGACACAGAGAGCGCGCGTGCGGCGCTGAAGGCTTCGGGCGCGCGCGGAGTCATGGTGGGGCGGGGAATCCAGGGTCGGCCCTGGGCGCTGGCCACGATCATGGCAGAGCTTTCGGGCACAACCGGGCCGACCACGGTCGACATGGGCGCATTGGCCGCGCGGCACTACGAGGCGATGCTGTCGTTCTACGGCGTTGATCTCGGCAATCGCGTCGCACGCAAGCATCTGGGTTGGTACATGGACCACGCGCGAACGCCAGCCGCGCTGCGTGGCCGTGTCCTGCGCAGCCGTGATTGCGCAGAGGTCATGTCCCTTCTGCCCGAAGCGCTCGCGCCACACGCGCGCGAGCCACACGCGCGCGAAAGGACCGCCGCATGATAGAGGATGACGCGGTCTGGAACTCTCTGCCCGTCCCGGCGATCGTGCTGGACCCGCAGGATTGCATCGCCACGATCAACGCCGCCGCCGAAGGCTTCCTCAATGCCTCGGCCAAGACGCTTCGGGGCACGAAAGTCTGGGAAAAGGTGATGATCGACAGCCCGCTGGAGACGGCGTTCGAGCGCGCCCGCGCCACGTCCTCGCCGCTGTTCGTCAACGACGTTGACGTCGGCACCGGCGAGCGGGCGCCGCTGCATTGCAACCTCCAGATCGCACCCTTGTCGGGCCAGACGGGTTACATGCTGTTCCTGATCTCGCCGCGCGAACTGGCCGGGCGGTTGTCACAGGACCATACAGTCAAATCAGCTGCGAAATCCGCCATTGGCATGGCCGAAATGCTGGCCCACGAGATCAAGAACCCGCTCGCCGGGATCACGGGTGCCGCGCAGTTACTCTCCATGGGGTTGAGCGCGGAGGACCGTGAGTTGACCGATCTCATCGTCGAAGAGAGCCGCCGCATCGTCAAGTTGCTGGAGCAGGTGGAGCAATTCGGCAACCTGACCATGCCAATGATGCATGCCGTGAATGTGCACGACGTTTTGGACCGGGCGCGCCGTTCGGCTCTGCTGGGGTTCGGGGCGCATATGAAGATCATTGAGGATTACGACCCCTCGCTGCCCATGGCCCTTGGGGACGCCGACCAATTGCTCCAGGTCGTGCTGAATTTGTTGAAGAACGCCTCGGAAGCTGCTGGAAAAACGGGCGGAACGATCCGTCTGCGAACCTATTTCGAACATTCGTTCCGTTTAAGGCGCTCGGACGGTCAAGGCAAGCCGCTGCCCCTTCAGGTCGAGATCATCGACGATGGCCCCGGCTTGCCGCCGGACATCGCGGGCGACATCTTTGATCCTTTCGTGTCCGGCAGGGAGAATGGCACCGGGCTGGGTCTCGCACTGGTGAGCAAAATCGTCTCGGATCACGAGGGCTGGATCACAGTCACGTCCGTCCCTGGAAAAACCGTGTTCCGCCTGTCGCTGCCGATGGATACGACCCGTACTAAACGCAATTTAAAGGAGAGCTGATATGGATGGCACCATTCTTGTCGCCGACGACGACCGCACCATTCGCACCGTTCTGACGCAAGCTCTGACCCGTGCGGGATGCAAGGTGCACGCGACGTCCTCTCTGACGACCTTGATGAGATGGGTGGGCGAGGGCAAAGGCGACGTGGTGATCAGCGACGTGATGATGCCCGATGGCAACGGGTTGGAGATGCTGCCGAAGATCGCGCAGGATCGCCCCGGCCTGCCAGTGATCGTGATTTCCGCCCAGAACACCATCATGACGGCGATTCAGGCGGCTGAGGCCGAGGCCTATGACTATCTGCCCAAGCCCTTTGATCTGCCCGACTTGATGAAGCGCACGGCCCGCGCGCTGGATGCCCGCCGACGCAGCGCCTCCGCGCCCACCTCCAGCGATGATACCGAACGTCCCGACGAATTGCCGCTGGTCGGGCGCACCCCCTCGATGCAGGCGCTCTATCGGTTGATCGCGCGCGTGCTGAATACGGATCTCGCGGTGTTGATCACGGGGGAGTCGGGGACGGGCAAGTCGTTGATCGGGCGCGCCATTCATGACTTTTCGGACCGACGCAGCTTGCCCTTCATCACCGCCTCGGCCGCCGACCTTCAGGATATCGAAGGTCCGGCGCAGATCCTCGCGCGGGCCAAGGGCGGCACGATCATTTTCGACGAGATCACCGACATCCCGCTGGACGTGCAGGCGCGGATCGTTCGCATGATGGACGGTCCGGCCGACAATCTGCCGCGTTTCATGGCGACCTCGCAGGCCGATCTGACCCATGCGATGGAGGAGGGTGAGCTGCGGCAGGACCTATACTATCGCTTGTCCGGCGCGGCAATCGCGGTGCCCGCCTTGCGTGACCGGGTCGATGACATCCCGCTGCTGGTCGAGCATTTCTTTGCCCGCTCAGAACGCGAAGGCGCGCCCCTGCGTCAGTTGACGCCCGACGCGATGGAAATGGTGCGCTCCCACCCTTGGCCGGGCAACGTGCGCCAGCTTGAGAACGCGATTCGACGTCTCGTGCTGACGGCGCGCACCGATGAGATTTCCAAGCTGGATGTCGCCGGGGTTCTGGGTGGACAGCCTGAGAATGAGCCGGCGTCGGGCGTGGAGGACGGTGAGAAGCTCTCGGCCTCGATCGGGCGACATCTGCGCCGCTACTTTGATCTGCACGGCAACATATTGCCCCCTCCGGGGCTTTATCCCCGTATTCTCAAGGAGATGGAGACGCCGTTGATCGAAATCGCCCTAGAGGCGACGGGCGGCAATCAGGCTAAATGTGCTGACCTCCTGGGAATCAACCGCAATACTTTGCGCAAGAAGATCACCGATCTGGATATTCGCGTGACACGCCGCCGGAAATTGATGTAAAACCGCAACAGAGCAGTGGCTATGGGGTATCATCCCCTGATATGGCCACAACATATGGCGGTGGTTGCAGAATGCGACCCAAATCAAGAGGCTGCCGAGTGGCAACCCGGGCACAGAGACCACGATGGGCCGCTTTGGCGCGCCTACGCCGTCAACGGCGACTGCAAAACGCGGCGACCCTGGGGCTTGTGATCCTCGGGCCGGTGCTTGTCATTGCGACATTCCTCGTGCTTGGGCCGATGCAGCAGGGCGCGTCCTCCATGGCGCTGCGCCTCGTCTTGCTGGTCGATCTGGTTTACGTGCTGGTGGTGGCCGCGTTGGTGTCACAACGGGTCGCGCGAATGGTCGCGGCGCGTCGTGCCAAATCTGCCGGCAGCCGGTTGCACCTGCGTCTCACCGGGGTCTTCGCGATCATGGCGCTGATCCCCACTGTGTCCGTTGCGATCTTTGCCGTGCTGACGATCAACATAGGGTTGGAGGGCTGGTTCTCCGACCGGGTGCGCCAGGTGGTGGGCACGTCACTTGCCGCCGCGCGCGCCTATGAGCAGGAGCACCGCGAGGATCTGGAGGAGGACGCCCGGGCGCTGGCGCGTTTCCTCAATACGGCGCGCGAACGGGATTTCCTGATTACCGATGCGGTTCTCCGCCAGTTGCTTGCCTCTGGTCAGAACCAGATCCAGCGGGGGCTGCGTGAGGCTTATGTCATTGACGGGGCAGGGGAAATCAAATCACGCGGCGAACGCTCCTACCTGTTCGATTATGAGCAACCGGATCAGGCAGACCTCGAGCAGTCCGCCAGCGAGGGCTATCTACTGATCGAGGACTGGAGCAATAACGAGTTTCGTGCGCTGATCCCGCTGACCGCCTATGTGGACCGCTTCCTCTACGTCAGTCGCGATGTCGACGGCGACATCCTGCGCCTGCTCGACGACACCCAGGAGACCGTCCGGCTCTACCAGCAGCTGGAGAGCGAACGGGGGCGCGTGTTGTTTGAATTCGGTCTGCTTTACATAGGTTTCGCCGTCATCCTGATCCTTGCGGCGATCTGGCTGGGCCTGTGGTTTGCCGAACGTTTGTCGGGCCCCGTCGGACGTCTGACCGGCGCCGCGCAACGCGTCGGCTCGGGCGATTTGAACGTGCGCGTCACCGAAGACGAGGGCGATGATGAAATCGCCATGCTGTCACGCTACTTCAACCAGATGACATCGCAGTTGAAGGGACAGCGCAATGCCCTGCTGGAAAACACGAACCAGGTCGAGCAACGCCGCCGGCTCTTTGATTCCGTGCTGTCCTCTGTCACCTCCGGCGTGGTCGGTCTGGACCGCGAGGGACGCGTGACCTTCGTGAACCGCTCCGCAGAACGACTGTTGGATTGGAGCGGCGATGAGGAGGACGACGCCATCTCCTTTGCCGTGCCGGAATTCGGACCGCTGTTCGACCAGTTGCGCGACAGCGGCGCGCAGACTGTGCAAGCCGAGATCAAGGTCGTGCGCGCAGGGCGTCAGGAAACCCTGCTGGTGCGCATGGCGACCCGGCGCAATACCGAAGGGCGGCGCGAAGGCTACGTGGTCGCCTTTGACGATGTTACCGATCTCGTCACGGCGCAGCGCATGGCGGCCTGGGGCGATGTCGCGCGCCGTATCGCGCATGAGATCAAGAACCCGCTGACCCCGATCCAGCTATCCGCCGAACGGATCCGGCGCAAGTTCGCGCGCCATCTGGACGAGGGCCTCGCCAATGATCTGGAATCACTGACCGAAGTCATCGTACGCCAGACCGGCGATCTGCGTCGGATCGTGGACGAATTCTCCAAGTTCGCGCGCATGCCGGAGCCGGAAAAGCGCACCGAGGATCTGCGCGATCTGTTGAAGGGCGCCGTGCTGTTGCAACAATCGGGCCAGCCCGGCGTGCGGATCTCCAGCGATCTGCCCAATGTCGCCATGTCCGCCGATCTGGACGCTACGATGATCGGGCAGGCGCTGACCAACCTCATCAAAAATGCTGGCGAGGCGACCGAGACGCTGCGCGAAAAAGGCGCGCCCGAGGGCTATGTGCCGGCCGTGCACGTCACCGCCGAGACCCTGTCGCAGGAGACCCAGAACGGCACCGCCCCCTGGGCGGAAATCCGCATTTCAGACAATGGCATCGGTCTGCCCGAGGATCGCGCGCGCCTGTTCGAGCCTTACGTGACGACGCGTGACAAGGGTACCGGGTTGGGCCTGCCCATCGTGAAGAAGATTATCGAGGAACATGGCGGAACGCTCCGCCTTGATGATGCCGAGCCCTTTGACGGGCTTAGCCACACTGGTGCCTGTGCCATCATCCGCCTGCCGCTGAAGGCCGGTGCGATCGACACGCCGGACACCGCGAGAACAGTGAGTGAGGGAACATGAGTGACATCCTGATCGTCGATGACGAACGTGACATCCGGGAATTGATTTCGGACATCCTGGAGGACGAGAACTACGCCACCCGGCTTGCCGGGAACTCCGACGAGTGTCTCGCGCACCTCAACACCGAGCCGCCCGCGTTGATGATCCTCGACATCTGGCTCAAGGATAGCCGGATGGATGGCATCGACATCCTGAAACACGTCAAACGCGACAACCCCGATGTGCCGGTGGTGATCATTTCGGGGCACGGCAATATCGAGATTGCGGTCGCCGCCATCAAACAGGGCGCTTACGATTTCATCGAAAAACCTTTTAACATCGACCAGTTGCTGGTGGTGATCCGGCGCGCCATGGAAACCTCGCGATTGCGGCGTGAAAATCAGCAGTTGCGGCGCAAGGATACCCATTCCGCCGAAATGGTCGGCAATTCAGCCGCCTTCCGCGCCCTGATGCAAAACCTCGAAAAGGTGACGAAATCCAATGGGCGGGTGATGCTGAACGGACCTTCGGGCGCCGGCAAGGAGGTCGCGGCGCGCTACATCCACGCGCAGTCCAACCGGGCCGATGCGCCCTTTGTCTGCGTTTCCTGCGCCTCGATCGAAGCGGACCGCATGGAGGAGGTGCTGTTCGGCCGCGAAACCTCGGAACGCGGCGTCGAACCGGGCCTGCTGGAAGAGGCGCATGGCGGCGTGATCTATTTCGACGAGGTTGCCGACATGCCCATCGGTACCCAGTCCAAGATCCTGCGGGTGCTGGTCGATCAGCAATTCCTGCGCGTCGGCGGGGCGGATAAGGTGCGGGTCGATCTGCGCGTCGTCTCATCGACCTCGCGCGATCTGGACGCGGCGATAGCAGAGGGCACGTTCCGTCAGGAATTGTATCACCGTCTGAACGTCGTGCCGATTGAGGTGCCGAGCCTCGCGGACCGGCGCGAGGACATTCCCGTGCTGGCGAATTACTTCCTCGAAGCGCTGCACAAGGGTCAGGGCTTGCCGATGCGCACCCTTTCCGAAGATGCGGCCGCCCTGATGCAGACGATGATCTGGCCCGGCAACGTGCGTCAGCTGCGCAACGTGATCGAACGCATCCTGATCCTGGGCGATGGCACCGGCGCAATCGAGGCACGCGAGGTCCCGACGGAAGAGGAAAAGCCCTCCGAGGAGGGGCGCGTCGTCCTTTCGGGCACCTTGGCGACGCTGCCGCTGCGCGAGGCGCGCGAAGCGTTCGAGCGGGAGTACCTGCTGACCCAGATCAACCGCTTTGGCGGCAATATCTCGAAAACCGCTCAATTCGTTGGCATGGAACGATCGGCCCTGCATCGCAAGTTGAAATCGCTCGGCGTGGTCACGACGACGAAATCGGGCGGGCGCGTGGCTCGGGTTGAGGAAGAGTAAGCCGGTTTAAGGGCTTACGATCTGGTAGGCCGATCCGCCGCGCCCGATGATGCAGCTTTGCGGCGTCAGCGGCGGCAAGACCCGCGTGACAGCTTGCGGGGTCGCGTTGCGCACGTTCGACTGGCAATAGGGCAGGCTGACCCGGTCAAACCCCTTGTCGGTCAGACAGGTCCGCGCCAGCAAGACCCGCCGCGTGGCGTTGCCGTCATAGCGCACGATCTGTGGCAAACCCATGCGACCGGGGCGGATGGTGCAATTTCCCGCCGCATCGCAGACCTTGCGTTCTGGTATCCAGTCCCCCGGCTCCATCCGCGTGGCGGGGCGATAGGGTGCCTGCGTCTCAGCGGCGAGGGCGCAGGTGTCGCGGGCGCGGTTGACCTCTGCCATCGTGGCGCCTTCGCGATAGTCGATCTCGCGCGCACAGCCCGCGGTCAGCAGGGTGCAGGTCAGGGCGGTCAGCAAGAAGGACGTCTGGTGTTTCATTGCGCTATTCTGCATGCTTGGACCCATGGGGACAATTCGTTTGACCGCTCCGGCGGCATCTGTCATGCGATAGTTTCGGCAAAGGCAAGGATCCCGGGGGACGTGGGATGAAGGTCATCATCTGCGGCGCAGGGCAGGTCGGCTGGCAAATCGCCCGCCATTTGTCAGGGGAAAACAACGACGTGACCGTCGTGGACAATAACCCTGAGCTGGTGCGCCGCGCGACAGAGACGCTGGACGTGCAGGGTATCGCCGGTTTTGCCTCTTATCCCGACATTCTGGAACGGGCGGGCGCGCGCGACGCCGACATGATCATCGCCGCGACCTATTCGGACGAGGTGAACATGGTCACCTGTCAGGTCGCGCATTCTGTCTTTGCCATTCCGCGCAAGATCGCGCGCCTCAGGGCGCAGAGCTATCTGACCGCGATCTATTCCGACCTCTACCGGCGCGATCACATGCCGATCGACGTGGTCATCAGCCCGGAACGTGAGGTCGCCGACGCCGCAATGCAGCGCCTCTCCGCGCCCGCCGCCTTTGACGTGCAGACGTTCCTTGATGGACGTGCCCAGCTGCTGGGCATCATCATCGACGACGATTGCCCGGTGGTGAATACGCCGCTGCGTCAGTTGACGGACCTGTTTTCCACCCTGCGCGCCATCGTTGTCGGCATTCGCCGCGATGGTCGTCTGTTTGCCCCCGATCCCAACGATCAGATCTTCCCCGGAGATTCCTGTTATATCTGCGTTGTGGACGAGGATGTGCCGCGCACGCTGGAAGTCTTTGGCAAGACGACCCGCACGCAGGAGCGCGTGATCATCGTCGGCGGCGGCAATGTCGGGTTGGCTGTGGCCGAGAGCCTGGAAAAACGCCGCTCTATCCGCGCGAAGGTGATTGAAAAGGACCGCGTAACAGCAGAACGCGCTGCCGATGCGCTGGAAAGAACTATCGTTCTGAATGGCGACGGGCTGGACAAGGCGCTGTTGGCCGAGGCGGGGGTCAGGCGCGCGGATGCGATCCTCTGCGTGACGGATGACGACAAGACCAACATGCTGGCGGCGGTGCGGGCCAAGGCGTCGGGCTGCGAAATGGCCATCGCGCTGATCAACGATGCGACGCTGGTGCCGTTGATGGCGACGCTTGGCATCGATGCGCATATCAATCCGCGCCAGACCACCGTGTCTTCGATCCTGCGCCACATCCGCCACGGGCGGGTGCGTGGGGTCTATTCCATTGGCGATGCGGAGGCCGAGGTGATCGAGGCCGAAGTGCTCTCGACCAGTCCGATTGCGGGCCGCCCGATCCGCGATATCGATTTTCCCGAAGGGGTGCTGATCGGCGCGATTCAACAGGGCGGCAAGGTCATCAAACCTGACGGCAAGCTCAAGATCGAGGCCGGGGACGTGATCCTGATCTTTGCGCTGACCAATGATGTGCCCGAGGTCGAGAGGCTGCTTCAGGTCTCCATCGATTACTTCTAGTCCGATGCGCCTGCGCCTGCATGAACAACCCCTGTTTCTGATCATCATCGCGGTCGCGGCGTTGTCCATGCTGGTGCCGGCGAGCGTTGCCTTGGTGCTGGAGGATTTCCTGACCGCGCGCAGCTTTTTCTACGCTGGTATCCTTGGGCTGACCGCCAGTTTGCTGATCGGGCTGGCGCGCGGCAGGCGTTCCGTGACCCATGGCAACACCGATCTCGTGGGGCTGCTTTCGTTGCTCGGCAGCTATGTTTTGGTCCCCGCCTATATGGCGCTGCCGCTGCAGGAAAGCATCGGTTCGACCAGTTTCCTGAACGCCTATGTCGAGATGGTCTCGGCCCTGACCACCACCGGCGCGCCGATGTTCGAACCCGGCCGTTTGACCCCGGCGCTGGAGCTATGGCGCGCCATGGTCGGCTGGATGGGCGGATTGATGATCTGGGTGGCGGCAGCGGCGGTTCTGGCACCGCTGAACCTCGGCGGGTTCGAGGTCACATGGGCGGCTGCCCCCGGCTCCCTCGGGGCCCAGACCGACCGTTTTCAGCGCGCGGACCTCTTGCGCCGGGTGATCCGCAGCACGCGGCAGCTGGTGCCGATTTACGGGCTGCTGACGGCGGTGCTCTGGGTGCTGTTGCTGATCAACGGCGATGAGCCGCTGGTGGCGCTCTGCCATGCGATGTCGACGCTGGCGACCAGCGGAATCTCGCCCGTGGGCGGGCTGGCGAATGCCGATGGCGGGATCGCCGGAGAGATCGTGATCTTCCTCTTCCTGATATTTGCGCTCAGTAGGGTCAGCTTCAGCTCTGACACGTCCGTGTCGCGGTTCGGTCTGCACATGGACCCTGAGCTGCGGCTGGGCGTCCTGATCGTGCTGGGCGTGCCAACCCTCATGTTCCTGCGCCACTGGATCGGCGCCTTCGAAGTGAACGCCGGCGAGGACCTGTTTCAGGGGCTGCGCGCCTTCTGGGGCGCGCTGTTCACGGTGATGAGCTTCCTGACCACAACCGGATTCGAGAGCCGCGAGTGGGATACCGCGCAAATCTGGTCGGGCCTCGGCACGCCCGGTATCGTATTGATGGGCCTTGCCATAATGGGCGGCGGCGTTGCCACGACGGCGGGCGGGGTCAAGCTGATGCGGGTCTTTGCGCTTTACCTCAACGGGCTGCGCGAGATGCAGCGCCTGGTGCACCCCTCGTCGGTGTCGGGCATGGGACCGGTCACGCGGCGGATCGGTCGGCAGGGGGCCTATCACGCCTGGATCTTCTTCATGCTCTTTGCAATGACGCTGGCGGCGCTGATGCTGTTGCTGACGCTCTTTGGACAGGGGTTCGAAGAGGCCACGGTCCTGTCCGTCGCGGCCCTGACGACCACGGGTCCCTTGTTGTCGCTGGCCTCGGAAACGCCAATTGAACTGACAGCCCTTGGACCCGTCGCGAAAATCGTGTTTTCGTGCGGAATGATTCTCGGCCGCCTCGAACTGCTGGCATTTATTGCCCTATTGAACCCAAATTTATGGAGAGACTGACGCAAGCGATCGTCATTGTTGAACAAATCGCAAAAATGGGGCTGGAAAAGGCCAGATAGTAAACGCATAATCACCCGCGCTAGAGGGTATGCCGCAACGCGGTCCAGTGACGACAGAAAAACAAGAAAAAAAGGCTGTATTTATGGCTTCCGACAGACAGAACCTGCAGGACGCATTTCTTAATCATGTGCGCAAGACAAAGGTTCCGGTCACCATTTTCCTGATCAATGGTGTGAAACTACAGGGTGTGATCACCTGGTTCGACAACTTTTGCGTGCTATTGCGCCGCGATGGTCAGTCGCAATTGGTCTACAAACATGCGATTTCCACGATCATGCCGGCTCAGCCGATCAGCCTTTATGAAGGTGAAGACGCCAATTGATTCCCCATGACCGGCCCGTGACGCGGGCCTGGGTACTGCATCCAGACCTCACCGGAGAGGACCGCCGCCATGCGCCGGAATACGCGCTGGAGGAAGCGGTCTCGCTCGCGCTGGCCTTGCCCGACCTTCAGGTCTTGGGGCAGGGCGTGGTGAATCTGCGCAAGGCTGTTCCGGCAACTTTGTTCGGATCTGGCAAGATAGAAGAGATCAAAGCAGAGATTTCCGACCAAAATGTTGAACTTGTGCTGGTCGACGGATCTGTCACGCCGGTGCAGCAGCGCAATCTGGAAAAGAAGTGGGGCGTCAAGCTGCTGGATCGCACCGGGCTGATCCTTGAAATCTTTTCCGACCGCGCCCGGACCCGCGAAGGGGTCTTGCAGGTCGAAATGGCCGCTTTGGCCTATCAACGCACCCGCCTGGTGCGCGCCTGGACGCACCTTGAACGTCAGCGGGGCGGATTGGGTTTTGTCGGCGGGCCCGGCGAGACGCAGATCGAGGCTGACCGCCGCGCCATTGACGAACAGCTCGTCCGCCTGCGGCGCCAGCTTGACCGCGTGGTGCGCACGCGTGAACTGCACCGCGCCGCCCGCGCCAAGGTGCCGTTCCCGATCGTGGCGCTGGTCGGCTATACGAACGCCGGAAAATCGACGCTGTTCAACCGGTTGACCGGGGCCGAAGTCTTTGTGAAGGACATGCTCTTCGCGACGCTCGACCCAACGATGCGGCGCGTGCGCCTTCCCAACAACGGGCCGGAGGTGATCCTGTCGGACACCGTGGGCTTCATTTCCGATCTGCCGACGCAGCTGGTCGCGGCCTTTCGCGCGACGCTGGAAGAGGTGCTGGAGGCGGACCTGATCCTGCATGTCCGCGACATCAGCCATCCCGAATCCCAGGAACAAAAGGCCGATGTCGAGGACATCCTCAACGACCTCGGTCTGCCGGACTCCGTCCCCGTGCTGGAGGTCTGGAACAAGATCGACCGGCTCGATGAGGAGACGCGCAATGCCCTGTTGAACAAGGCTGACCGTGAGGAGGTCTTTGCGATCTCCGCCGTCACGGGGCAGGGGCTGGACCCCCTTTTGCAGGCCATCGAAACCGGGCTGGAAGAAGACCATCTGACAGAGGTTCTCAACCTCGGGTTCGAGGAGGGGCGCCGTCGTGCCTGGCTCTTTGAGCAGGGCGTCGTGACCGAGGACGCGCAGGGCGACGAGGGGTACCGGATGGTCGTGCGCTGGACGGCGAAACAGGCGGCGCGGTTCCGCGGGCTCTAGCTGCCCGCAGCGTCCAGCCTGGCCATATGCTCATCGCTCAATGTCGCATCCGCCGCCCGGATCAGGCTGTTGAGCTGCACCAGTGTCGTGGCCGAGGCGATTGGCGCCGTCACCGCAGGTTTTGCGCGTAACCAGGCCAGCGCGATTTCCGACAGATCAAAACCGCTTTCCTCGCTTACCCGGTCCATCGCATCGAGGATCGCAAAGCCCCGCTTGTCGAGGTAGCGTCCCACGCCGCGCTTTCCGCGCGCACCGGTCAGATCATCTTCGCGGCGATACTTGCCGGTCAGGAACCCCGAGGCGAGGCCGTAGTAGGGGATCACCCCGATATCATGCTCCAGACAGAAATCCGCCAGCGCGCCGTCAAATTTCTCTCGGGAATAAAGGTTGTATTCGGGTTGCTGCGCCCCGTAGCGGGGCAGGGTGTCGCTGGCCTCGGATGCCTCCTCTGCCGCCTGCATCTGGCTCGCGTCAAAGTTGGAGGCGCCGATGGCCCGCACCTTGCCGGCCTCGATGAGCCGGGCATAGGCGGCGAGGGTTTCCTCATGCGGTGTTTCATCGTCGGGGCGGTGCGAGAAGTAGAGGTCGATGCGATCCGTTTGCAGCCTGCGCAGGGAATCCTCCACGGCCGTTTCGATCCAAGCCGCCGAAAGGCCTTCGCCATCCGGCATCGGAAAGCCGACCTTGGTGATCAGGTCGATTTGACCGCGCCGGCCGGGGTTGGCGGCCAACCAATTGCCGATGATCGTCTCGCTTTCGCCACCTGAATGCCCGTCGACCCATCGGGAATAGGCGTCGGCCGTGTCGAGGGTGGTGATCCCGGCATCAACCATACGATCCAGCAGGGAATGTGCCTCGGCCTCGTCCACGGTCCAGCCAAAGACGTTGCACCCGAAGACGATGGGAGAGATTTTCAGGTCCGTGCGGCCCAGTCTGACTTTGTTCATTCGGCATCTCCGGTTGGCGGGGCGCTTCGAAGGCGCGGCCCGGTTTCAGATGTTAGTTCGTAGGTTCAACGGGTTGCAATAGCGTCACGCCCTCATTCGCGGCCCGCGCAAGTTCCTGGTCGAGCGACATCGGAACGTATTCTCCGCGCCGCCACAACTGGGCGAGGTCATCATAGTGTTCCGACAGCGGGTGGCCCGATTGCCCTGTCGAGGTGATGAAAACCGATGAGTTCGGATCGGCAAAGTCATAGACACCGCGATATCCGGCACCATGGACGTTCTGGTAAGGATCCGGTCCGGTCCCCCGCGTCATGCCGCGCAACAGCGTATTGTCACCGCCGCTGGTCGACTGGCGGATGTTCACGAAATGCTTCAGCAACGGTACTTCGCCGAGGATCTGGTGATCATGCGTCGCCTGGTGCGCGTCGCCCCACCTGAGGCTTTCCAAGGCGTCACCGTAGCGCTCGTCGATCCAGATCAGCGCATCATCCAGCGCCAGTCTGGCGACGTCGGAACAGCTTTCCTCCCGGCTGGACTGGCGAATGTCGCACCAGGCGGCAGCGCCGTCGATGTCGCGGAATACCCGTTCGAGGAAGACCGGCTGCACATGGGTAAATTCCTCGGCGAGGGGGCCGAGGTCATCCTGGATCAACCGGGTCTGCAAGGCGCGCAGCCAGGCCGAATAGATCAGCGGTTCGGGCAGATGCTCGTTCATCTCGCCATTCCAGTTGGCCAGCAGTTCCAGCGCGCGTTGGCGCAGACGTTCGGGCGTGCCTTCGGGCGCGGCCTCACCGGTGAACCACAGGTCCGCGCCGATCAGCGGTAACAGCGAGCGCGCGGTGAACGAAACGGTGTCGAGCTGCGCCTCGATAAAACTGTCGCGCGTGTGCACCTCGCGCGATTGCATCAGGCGCCGCCAGCGATGAACGCGCTGCGTGTCACCCCAGAGGTAGCTCACATGTTCGGGAAAGGCGCGATCCACCATTTTGTTGTTGGTATTGCCGAGGATGCCGCCCGCAGGGTCGCGAAATTCGGGGTTGGTCTCGTAGGGCAGGTAGCCGGTCCAGCGGTTTTCCGGCAGCCAGCCCTGCGTCGGCATCCGTCCCTTTGTGGCATGGCCGGGGTCGCGGGCAGGCATCTTGCCGACCGTCTTCATCGCGATCATGTTGCGGTCCGACAGCGTGACGTTCTGGCTGGGCGCGGTGAACCCGGCGAGGATCTCCATCGCCTCATCGACGTTATTGGCCGACATCAGCCGGATACCCGCGGCAAGGGTGTGATCGTCAACCTCCAGCGCGTTCCAGGCGACGCTGGCGACATGGCCGCGCGGCGTGATCGTGGCGAGGTCGTAATCCGATCCGGACAGCACGGGCCCATTGTCCGTCCAGCGCAGGGTGATGGTCACCGGATCCGCGTCCTTAACCCGGATGATGGAGCCGCGCGTCTCGAACTCCTTAAAGCCTTCCGGCGTGCGATATTCCTGCGTGTTTTCGGGGTTCAGCTGTTCGATATAAACGTCCTGATCGTCGAGATAGGAGGACGTCAGCGCCCAGCCCAGCCGATCCGAGCGCCCGCTCATCACCAGCGGCATCCCCGGAATCGTGCCCCCGATCACGCCGCCTGCCGCCAGTTCCAACCTCGCGAGGTACCAGATCGTGGGCGCGCTGAACCCCAGGTGCGGATCATTGGCCAGCAGCGTTCCGCCAGCCGCCGAGCGCGACGGCGCGGCGGCAAAGGCGTTGGAGGCCCCGGCCAGCGCGGTCGGATGCACCGGTGACAGGGGGTGCTCGGGCAGGCCCTGGCCCTTGGCATAGCGCGGCAAATCGTTAAAGAGATCGGCGTATTTCGGCAGCGCGGCGATCCCGGTGCCGGGGGCCTCGGGCATGATGTCGTTCAGTCTTTCCGGCTCTGGCAAGGCGAGAGAGGTACGCGCGCGCATCACCTCATTGCTCATGTGCCCGGTCAGTTGCAGGGCCATCAGCTTGCCCATGGCCAGCGAATCCGCCGGGGTCCATGGGGCGATCGCAGCCTTGAACATGAAAAGCTCGGGCGCGCCGCGACCCAGGGCAGAGGTATTGATCTCTTCGAGTCGCGCATTCACCCCGGCGGCATAGGCGCGCAATTTCGACAGGGTCTCGGGGTCCTGCACCTCCACACCGTCGCGAGCCACCCCGTAAAGATCAAAGCGGCGCAAGAGCTTGTCGATTGACAGGGTGCGCGCGCCAAAGACCTCGGACAATCGCCCCTGTGCGGTCCAGCGCATGGTCAGCATCTGCCACAACCGGTCCTGCGCATGCACATAGCCCAGCCCGAACAACACGTCCTGATCGTTGGCGGCAAAGATATGCGGGACATTGGCACTGTCGCGCACGATTTCGACCTCGGCGGCGATGCCCGGCACCTTCAGCGTCTTGTCGTAATCCGGCAGGGAGCGTGAGGCGAACCAATAGACGAGCGCGATTGCGATGACGCTCAGTATCACCAGCCCGGTGGCGATCCGAAACAGCCACACAAACACCCTGCCCAACATACGACTGCCCTCTTGTTTTTGGTTTCGCGGCTCGACACAAGCTATAGGACAAGCCGCAACAGGGGGAAAGACCATGGCAAGCATCGCGTTTCTGGGCCTTGGGGTGATGGGTTATCCGATGGCCGGGCACCTGCAGGCCGCGGGTCACAGCGTCACCGTCTACAACCGCACAGCCGCCAAGGCCGAGGCCTGGGTCGAACGGCACGGCGGGGCATCGGCGTCGACACCACGCGAGGCTGCGACGGGTGCCGATTTCGTGATGACCTGCGTCGGCAACGACGATGATCTGCGCATGGTCTGCACCGGGACCGACGGCGCCTTTGCCGGCATGGCGGAGAGCACGATCCTGGTGGATCACACGACGGTTTCGGCAAAGGTCACGCGTGAACTGGCCGCCATCGCCGCCGGAGGCGGTATCGGCTATCTGGACGCTCCGATCTCGGGCGGGCAGGCGGGCGCCGAGAACGGCGCGCTTTCGGTGATGTGCGGCGGCGATCAGGCCACCTTTGACAAGGCCGCGCCGGTGATCGATGCCTATGCCAAGATCTGCCGTCGTCTGGGCGAGAGCGGTGCAGGCCAGCTTACCAAGATGTGCAACCAGGTCGCCATCGCGGGCCTGGTGCAGGGCCTGTCCGAAGCCCTGCATTTCGCGCAGAAGGCCGGGCTCGACGGAGCCGAGGTGGTCGAGGTGATCTCCCAAGGGGCGGCTGGGTCATGGCAGATGCAGAATCGCTACCGGACGATGCTCGATGATGAGTTCGATCATGGTTTCGCGGTGGACTGGATGCGCAAGGACCTTGGGATTTGCCTGCGCACGGGCGATGACATCGGGGCCTCCCTGCCTGTCACGGCGCTGGTCGATCAGTTCTACAAGGACGTCCAGAGGATGGGCGGCGGACGTTGGGACACGTCCTCCCTGCTCAAGCGTCTGACGCGCGAAGACTGAGGGGCGCAGGCGGGTCAGATGTCGCCAAGCGCGGCCACTGCCGGCGCGATCCCGGCCAGATGTGCCCCGGCCACGGTGGCAGCCACGCCTTCACCCGACGCTTCGCCGGCGAAGTGGAGCGTTCCGCCCAAGGCCCGGCGCCCCTTGCAAAGTGCTAAAATGCAGCCATGGCAGGTGAGCAGACGTCAACGGCATCCTTGCACGGCGGAAGGTACAGCGACCGCACCAAGCATTGCGCGGATCGGCTGGACCCCGACAGGGCAAGGCATCGCCAACGCGCGACAGCGGAACCTCTCCTTCACCGGGAAAGCCCACTGTGCCCCGGCAATCCTCCCTTTGGGGGAGGGCGGTGAATACCAATCGATCAGACGGGCTGGCTCTCGCGCCGCTTGCGTGTTTTATGGGCGTCGAAATTCAACAGGAAATCCTCATGTTTATCGCGACGTTGACTGCTTACGAATTGGACCATGCCGCGGTTGAGGCCTTGCGCGATGCCTGGGGCGGCGGGATGATCATGACGTTGTCGCAAAACGAAGCGGCAGAGTTTCCGCTGCCCTTTGTCCCCGACAACTTTCGCGACGTCTGGGGCGACATGCAGGCGATGCAGACGGATCTGAACATCCAGCCCGCCGGGCACCGCAAGAAGAAGATGCTGTTGGCGGACATGGACAGTACGATGATCCAGCAGGAATGCATCGACGAGTTGGCCGAAGTCGCCGGCGTCGGTGACCGCGTCCGGGAGATCACCGCCCGCGCAATGAATGCGGAGCTGGATTTCGACGGCGCGCTGAGCGAAAGGGTCGCCTTGCTCAAGGGCCTGCCCGAGAGCGTCATCCAGGAGGTTATCGACACGCGCATCACGCTCATGCCGGGCGGCGCAGAGCTGATCGCGACGATGAAGGAACAGGGGGCGTATTGCGCGCTGGTCTCCGGCGGGTTCACCGCCTTTACGGCCAAGATCGCAGCGACCCTCGGTTTTGACGAGAACCGGGCCAACACTCTGTCGGTCGCCGATGGCAACCTGACGGGGGATGTCGCCCGTCCGATTTTGGGACGGGAAGCCAAGGTTCAGGCCCTGGAGGAGATTTCGCAGAAACTGGGTATCTCGGAGGAGGATATCATTGCTGTCGGGGATGGGGCGAATGATCTCGGCATGCTGGCACGTGCCGGTATGGGCGTGGCGCTGCACGCGAAACCTGCGGTCGCAGAGCAATGCGAGACCCGAATCAACCACGGGGATCTGACCGCGCTTCTTTACCTTCAGGGGTATTCGAAGTTCGAATTCGCCCGCGTCTGATATCTGTTCTTGGCGGGGGATATCGAGCCGCGGTTGGGTCCGCCTGCGATATCTCCGTCTCTGTTCACGGTGCGCGCGGCCTGGGCGGAGGGCAGGGGTGCCATGCCCAGTCCTTTCCGTGGCCCCAAAAGCTAGGCGCGGCTACTGCCGCCCAGCTGTCAGAGAACCGGGCGCGCCCAACAGGGTGACATTTCAGCCCCTCTTTTCGCTCAAGGCGTCCTTTGTCGCGACGTCCGGCCCGGTCGGCAGCCAGCGGCTTGCCATCTTGCCAAAGCTGTCGACATAGGTCAGCACCACCGGCACCACCACCAGTGTGAGGATCGTCGAAGAGATCAATCCCCCGATCACGGCATGCGCCATCGGAGCATTCTGGCCCGAGCCCTCGTGGATATTGAGCGCCAGCGGCAGCATGCCAAAGATCATCGCCAGCGTCGTCATGATGATGGGGCGAAAGCGGGTCGAACCGGCCTCCAAGAGCGCGTCATAAAGATGCATACCCTCCTCGCGGACATGCTGGTTGGCGTTGTCCACCAGCAGGATGGCGTTCTTTACCACGAGCCCCATCAGCATGATGAACCCGATCATCGAGAACATATTCAGCGTCGAGCCGCCCACCATCAGGCCCAGCATCACGCCCACCAGCGCCAGGGGCAGGGCGGCCATGATGGCGATGGGTTGGAGGAAGCTGCCGAACTGGGAGGCCAGCACGAGGTAGATGAAGATCACCGCGAGCAACAGCGCGGATCCCGCCGCCGAGGCCGTCTCGGCCAGTTGCTCGGCGTCGCCGCCCGCGCTGACCCGGTAGCCCGTGGGAAGGTCGAGCGCGTCCATCGCGGCCTGCACCTCGGGCATCACGTCCCCAAGGGTCAGACCCGACAGATTGGCACTGACCAATACCTGTCGCGACAGGTCGCGCCGCAGGATCTCGGAAGGGCCGTAGGACTGCACGATATCAGCCACCTGATCCAGTCGGACCATACCGGTGCCGCCGCTTTGGGCGACAGGAAGCGCACGCAACACATCGGTGTCGTGGCGCATCTCTTCGGGAAGACGCACGGTGACGGTAAAGCTGCGCCCGTCAGGCGAAGTCCAGTCGCTCACGTCGTCGCCGCCCAGCATCGGACGTAGGGTCGCGCCGATCTGTTGCAGTGAAACGCCGAGATCGCTGGCCGCTTCGCGGTTGATGCGAACGCCCAGGACCGGCTGTGCGGCGTCGAGGCTGGAGGCGACGTCTTCCAATCCATCGATGGTCTGCAGGGCGCGCACCAGACGATCCGACAGTGGCCCGAGCACGTCGAGGTTATCGCCGTAGATGTTGATCTGCACGGGTGCCGAAACGCCGCCCAACCCACCAGCCGCGCCGATAGTGACGTCGATGCCGGGGATTGCCATCAGCGCTTCGCGCACCGGCAACGTCATCTCCTGGGGGCTGCGCGAACGTTCCGACGCGCTGACCATCGACACGGCGAGTGTGGCGCTGTTCTGCCCGTCAGAGCCCGCGCCCGCGATGGTGGCATAAGTGCCCGTCACCTCGGGAAATTCGCGCAGCACCCGGTCGACCTGACGCAGCTTGGTCGAGGTATAGTCAAGCGAGGAGCCCACCGGCGTTTCGACCTGAACCTGAAACTCGCTGTTATCGACCGCCGGCGCGAATTCGACCCCGACGAAGGGCACCAGAAAGAAGCTGCCGACAAAGGCCGCGAGGGCCACCCCCAACGTGGTGATCCTGTGACGCAGGCTCCAGCGCAGAAGCCCTCGGTAGCCCTTACTCAGCCAGTCAAAGAACCGCCCGAACTGCGCCACGACCCGCCCCACCGGGCCACGTTTAACATTTGGCTCGCCTGCCGGGTCGTACCAGACGGATGACATCATCGGATCGAGGGTAAAGGCCACGAAGAGCGAGATCAGCACCGCTACCGACACGGTGACGCCGAATTGCAGGAAGAACTTGCCGATGATCCCTTCCATGAAGGCCACCGGCAGGAACACGGCAACGATAGAGAGCGTGGTGGCGAGCACCGCGAGACCGATCTCGTTGGTGCCCTCAAGCGCCGCCTGCCGATGCGACTTGCCCATGTGCAGGTGGCGCATGATGTTCTCGCGCACCACGATGGCGTCGTCGATCAAGAGCCCGATTGCGAGGCTGAGCGCCAGCAAGGTCATGATGTTGAGCGTGAAACCCAGAAAATAAAGGACTGTCATCGTGCCAATCACCGAGATCGGCAACGTGAGACCCGTGATGACAGTAGAGCGCCACGAATTGAGGAACAAAAAGACGATGAGCACCGCGAGGGCTGCCCCTTCGATCATCATGCTCTGCACACCTTCGTAGCTTTCCTCGACGGCCACGGCGTTGTCGCGCACGATCTCGACCGAGACATCTTCGGGAAGCTCGCCAGCCATCAGCTCCACCACGGCATGACGGATGGCTTCGGCGACCTCGACAGTGTTGGAGCCCTGGGTCTTGACCACATCCACTGCCAGTGCCGCCTGGCCGTTCAGCAGCGCGATGCTTTCGGGTTCGGCCTCGCCATCGACCACCGTGGCGACGTCGCGCAACCGGACCGGCTGACCGCCGCGCCGCGCGACGATGATATCGAGGAAATCCACCGCGTTCTCGATCCGGCCCTCGACCTGGATCGACTGGACTGCCAGCCCCTGCTCGATGGAGCCCGCCGGCAGATCCTGGTTGTCCTGTCCAAGTGCGGCGGTGACTTCGCCGACACCAACCCCAAAGGCGGACAGGCGGTCGGGGTCGATCAACACGTTCAGCTGGCGCGGAATGCCACCCACGACCGAGGCGCGGCCAACCCCCTGGATGGACGAGAGCCGCGGCTCCACCACATCTTCGGTCAAGGCGGTCAGATCGCGCAGCGACATGGTCTGAGAGCTGACCGCCAGCGAAACGATCGGCTGCTCGGCCGGATCGAACTTGAACAAGAGCGGATCGTTAGCATTCTCGGGAAACCCCGCCTGAATGGTGCCCAAACGGTCGCGAACCTCCTGCATGGCGGTCGCGCTATCGACGTCCATCTCGAAGAACAGGATCACAAGGGCCTCGCCTGCACGGGCGGTCGCCTGGATGTAGTCGATGCCGCTGATCGTGTTCACCGATTCCTCGATGGGTTCGATAATGTCGCTCTCGACCGCCTCGGGGGCGGCGCCGGGATAGCTCACCACGACGGCGACGACGGGGAAATCGACATCCGGCAATTGCTCAATCGGCAGTCGCATGAAGGAATAGCTGCCGATGACCATGAGGGCGGCCATGATCATCGTCGCAAAGACGGGGGCATTGACGCTGATGCGGGTCAGGAACATGGCCTCAATCCTCGACGATTTCGACGGCATCGCCGTCGGTGAGGGACGGCAAGGGGGCGGTCACAACAGTCTGCCCGGCCTCAACACCGCTGATGATGCGCGTCAGCCCGCCGGCCCAGTCGCCGTCCGTCTCGACGGGTCGGCGTACCAGCCGACCCTCCGCGATCTGCAAGAGGTGATGTCCCTCCGCGTCCTCCCGCAGGGCCTCCGCAGGGACGGCGAGCGAACCCGGTGCCTCTTTGACCACGATCTGTCCGACGCCGAACATGCCGCCCAGCAGGACGCCGTCCGCGTTATCGACCTGCACATAGACCGGGATCGTGCGTGTGCCCTCTTCGGCCACGGGATTGATACGGGCGACAATCCCCTCGAAGGTTTGACCGGGGATGCCATCGACGCGGATCGCAACGGTCTGACCGCGCTCCAGCAATGCGCCCGAGCCTACTGCGGCGCTCGCCCGCATCTCGACCTTCGTCAGATCGACGACCGTGACGAGCGGCGCGCCGATCGAGACATATTGCCCGGGTTCCGCCGCCCGCGCCGAGATCACGCCGTCATAGGGCGCGCGGACGGTTGCGTTGCGCAACCGCAGTTCCGCACCCGCGACCTGATCCTCCAGCGCGCTGAGGCTGGCGCGCAACTGCGCGACGGTGCTCTGGGCCTCATCAAGGCTCGACGTGGTGCTGACGCCCCGATCTATCAGTTGCTGCGCCCGTTCCAGTTGCACGCTGGCCAGACTTAGCTGGGCGCGCGCGGAATCTGCGTTGCTGCGGGCTTGCTGTAGCTCCAACGTCAGGGTCTCGACGTCGATCTGTGCCAGCACGTCGCCTTTGGAGACTGAATCGCCGGGCTGCACCCGAACCGTTTCAATTCGCCCGCTCACCTGAGCCGAAAGTTGCGCCTGACGCGCCGGTGCGATGGTGCCGATCACGCGAATGGTCTGTTGCAAGGTTTGCGGCGCCAGAACCGAGAGTTCCTGCCGGTTGACCTGCATCACCGGCTCGGCCTGTTCGGCTGGCGTTTCAGATGAGGCGTCCGCCGTCGGCGCGACCTCGGTGATATAGTAATAATAGCCCGCACCGGCCGCGATCAGCAGGACGAGAACGAACCAAGGCCACTTGCGTCGCTTGCGCGCCAGCCCCTCGCGGTCCATGCGCGCGCGCTTCTCCTCGCGTTTACTCATGGCCCAATCAGGTTTGGGCTGTGTGGTGGTCTCGGTCGTTGGTTTGCGCGCGCTCATGGGCCGCCTCCGAAAATCAGGTCTCGATTGCGCGACGGCCTAGGTCTTGAGGGTCCGGCGCCGGGTCGCATGGATCGGGTCGGCCAACGGGCCACCCGCAGAGTTTCAGGCCCAGCCCACCCACTCGCGGGCGGTTGCCGTTTGCTTCAGCGCACGGGGGCGCACGTCGGAGGGCAAGGGCGGTCCCATGGGCGGGATCATGCCCTCCGCCCGCACGTCGGGCTCCGGATTTTTCCGTTTCTCGGTCCGCAGGATCAGACATAACGGGCCGTCGCCTTTCGGGGCCGGCGTCAGTTCACGCTCTGTCGTCGCGATAAGGCGCTCATGAACAACGTCGCGAACGGTCAGCGCGTTGAGGTTCGGCTTGTGGTGCTTGGCGGTCAGCATTGCGTGGCCTTCATACTCGGTTGATCATTGTTTGGTAGACGTCGGTTCGTTCAATCGTCCCTTGGTCTGGTCATTGCACCCAGCATCCGGCTGTATTCGTCGGGGTCGGTCAGGACGACACTGCCCGGCGGCAGGCCAAGCAGCCGGTCGATCAGCCGCCCCTCGGCAGTCATCCTGTCGCTGAGCATCCCTGTCGCCCGGTCGAGATTGCCGGCATCGGCAGCGGCGATCGCTTCGCGCAGCAGGGCGCGGCGCCCCTGGGACAGCGCCAGGATCGACTCCGCCACAAGACCGGCGTCCGGCACATCAAATTGACCCTCGCGAATTCCCGCATCGATCATCTGGCGCAGGATCGGCAGCGTCGCCTCGGTGGAGGCGGCGAAGATGCGCTGAACCAAGAGATCGTTGCCCGGTCGCAGCATAACATCGAGAAAGAAGCGAAGTTCGGGGCCGCGCTCGGCCTTCCACCGGTTTGTCGCGGCGATAAAGGCATTGAAGCGCGCGAGCGCGTCGCCATCCGGTACGGCGCAGGCCTCTGCCGTGTTCTCCATGGCCTGAGCGGTGAATCGACTGACGATTCCGTCGAGCAGGTCCTCCTTGGCGATGAAATGATGATAAAAGCCACCCTTGGAGATACCGGCCAACGTGATCACATCGGAGAGGGTTACGCCGTCCCAGCCCCGCTCAAAGAATAAACGCTGCGCCGCGTCGAGGATCTGCGCCCGACGCGCTTGGGGAGACATCCGCACACGACGCTGGGTACCACTCGTTTCGCCCGATGGGGCCTTGGTATTTTGCTGCATTGTCGCCTCGCGGGAAAAGGGATCACATTAAAGACCGACCGTCGGTATGTAGTAAGTTCGAGCTGACTGTCAATCCCCGCGTGATGCGAAATGTGCCGCATCGGTCGCTGACGTTAGAGGAGCAAGCCTGGGGACCAGCCAAAAGGCGGGGCAGGGTACGCGAATAAGCGGGTCCCCCAACCTCACGGCCCCGAAGACGGCCCCCATACGCGCAGTCAAAGGGTCATCGCCGCGCCGCCTTCGGCCTTTCTGCGCAATCGCCGCCGCCGGGTGTGATCTGCGACCAGATCCATCGTCTTCGTTAGACTCGGGCTGACTGCAGGCTCATAGGCCGTCCGACCCGGCAGGTCAGCACCCAAGCCACCCGTCCCGGCGACCCACATTCTCCCAGACCAGTGCAGCCCTATTGCGGATGGATGCGGAAGAAGAGCGCGTAGAGCACCGGCACCGCCACAAGCGTCAGCACCGACGCAAAGGCAAGCCCGCCCATGATCGTCACCGCCATCGAGGCAAAGAAGGCATCCGGCAAAAGCGGGATCATCCCAAAGATCGTCGTGCCCGCCGCCAGAACCACCGGGCGCAGACGACTGACCGACCCATCCATCACCGCTTTGTAATCCGGAACGCCCTGCGCCCGTTGCAGGTCGATCTCCTCGACGAGAACAATGGCATTCTTCATCAGCATACCAGACAGCGACAGGAAGCCGAGCAGGGCCGTGAAGGTGAAGGGCAGGCCTGTGAACAGCAGGCCCAGAACCATACCGGTCACAGACATCGGAACAACAAGCCACAGGATGAGCGGCTGGCGAACCTTGTTGAACATCAGGATCGAGATCGTCAGCATCACCAGGAAACCGATGGGAAGCTGCTTGCCGAGGCTTTCCTGAGCCATCTGCGCACTCTCGTATTCGCCGCCCCATTCCATCTTGTAGCCGTTGGGAAGCGGGATAGCCTCAATCTCGGCGCGGATACTGCGAAAGGCTTCGTCCGCGGTCAGGTCGTTGCGGGCCCCGCCATAGACCATAAGCGTTCTTTCCCGGTCGCGCCGATGGATCAGGGCCTCGACGAGGCGCGGCTCGAACCGCTCCACAAGGTTGGCCATGGGCACGTAGGTTTGCGCGCCGTCGGACCAGACCGACAGGTCGCGGAGGTGGGCAATGCCGCCTCGCTCGTTCTCGGGCAGGCGCAGGTAGATCGGGACCACCTCATCGCCTTCGCGCAACTCGCCCACGCGCAGGCCGGAGGTCCCGAATTGCACGGTGTCGCCAATCGCGCCGCGCATCGCACCGGCAACCCGCATTCGCGATTCATCGACGATGGGCTCGACGAGGATTTCGCGCTGCCGCCAGTTCGTGCGGGGATTGGTGATGGTGCCCGCGTCGTCGTAAACCTTGATGGCGTCATCCGCGAGCTGGCGCAGCGTGACCGGGTCCGGACCCGAGAAACGCACGGCCACGTCGGCCCCCGCCGGCGGACCAAAGACGATTTCCTCGACCCGGATCAGGGCGTGGGGAAATTCGGCCGGCAGCATATCGTTCAGCCGTCCCGCAATCGCCGGGATCGCCTCGGCGTCGGAGACCCGAACGATGAGTTGTCCGTAACTCGAATCCGCCTGCTCTGGGTTGTAGGTCAGCATGAACCGGCTGGCACCGCGCCCGACGAGGGAGGTCACATCCGTCACCTTTTCCTCTGTCAGGACGATCTGTTCCAGCCGCGCCATCTCTGCGTCGGTGGTGTTGATGTCGGTGCCCTGCGGCATCTGGAATTCGACATAAAAGATCGGCGTATTGGAGGCGGGAAAGAAGGCCTGTTTGACCTGTCCAAAGGCCATGACGGACGCAACGGTAATCCCCAGAATGATGAGTACGACAAGCACGCGCGCGCGCAATGCCAACCACAGGAACCGGCGGTAAACCCCGTAGAACGCACCCTTGTAGGGATCGTCCGAGGCTTCCTTGGGTGCGCGCAACAGCAGCTTGCCGAGGTAGGGTGTGACGGTCACGGCGAGCGCCCAGCTCATCAACAGCGAAATGCCGATGACGGCAAAGAGCGAGAACAGGAATTCGCCCGTCGCATCAGGCGAAAGCCCGATCCCGGAAAACGCCATGATGCCGATGACAGTTGCGCCGAGCAGGGGGATCGAGGTCGCGCTTTCGGTTTCGGCGGCGGCGTCTTCGGCGCTTTTGCCTCGGGCAACGCCGATCACCATCCCTTCGGTGATGACGATGGCGTTGTCCACCAGCATCCCCATCGCGATGATCAACGCGCCAAGGCTGATCCGCTCCATCGCGATGCCAAAGACCGACATGAAGAACAGGGTCGAAAACACGGTCAGCCCGAGCGTCGCACCGACCACCAGACCGGCGCGCCAGCCCATGGTCAGCATCAGCGCGCCGACGACGATTGCGACCGATTGACCGAGGCTGACGAGAAAGCTTGATACCGCCTCGTCCACGACTTTGTGCTGCTCGTAAATTGGATTGATTTCAACGCCTTGCGGCAGGTCGGCCTTTAGCTTTTCGATCTGCTCCGAAACCGCCGCGCCCACCTCGACCACGTTGCGGTTGGTCAAGGCCGATACGCCGAGAGTAAAGGCGGGGGTCCCGTTTTGGCGGATCACCTGGCTGGGCTGTTCGGCTTCTTCGCGGATCACATGGGCGATGTCGTAGATCGCGACTTGCCCGACCTCACCGGTGGCCCCGATCCGCAACTCACCGATGCCCTCGGGGCTGACGTATCCCGGTGGAACCGAAAGGCTGATACGCGCCGGCCCTTCGCTGATCTCGCCATTGGAGACCACTTGGTTTTCGTCGGCGATAATACCCAAGAGCTGGTTCGGCGGAATGCCCAGCTCTGTCAGGCGCACCGATGGGACCGCAATCGTGATCTGCTCTTCGGTCAGGCCGAGGGTCTCGACCTTGGCGACACCATCGACAGTAACCAAGCCCAGCCGCAGTGTGGTGGCCAGTTTGCGCTGCTCCGATGGGCTGAGCCCCTCGGTCGTCACCGCGTAGAACATGCCGTAGACGTCGCCGAAATCGTCGTTGATGATGGGCGGACGGGCACCCGCAGGAAGCTCTCCGGCCAGATCGCTGACCCGTCGGCGCATTTCGTCCCAGACCTGCGGAATCTCGTCCGGACCATAGGTCATCTCGATCTCTACCGTGACCTGCGCCATGCCCGGCATGGACTTGGATTCGACGCGGTCGAGTTGCTTCATCTGCTGCAGGGCGTTTTCGACGACGTCGGTGACTTCTTCTTCGACCTCCATGGCCGTGGCACCGGGGTAGGGCACAAAGATGAGCGCCGTTTTCAGCGTGAAGCTCGGGTCTTCAAGGCGACCGACGGTATTCAGCCCCCAATAGCCCCCCAAAAGGCAAAAGATGATAGTGAGCCAGACCGCGACAGGTCGCTTGATGCTCGCGCGAGAGATGCTGAGTGCCATGAATTATTCTTGTCCTGCCGAAAGAACGGGGGTCAAAGCCCCGAAACCGCCACGGTTTGATTGTCGCTGAGCCGCCACCAGCCGCCCGAAACGACCAGCTCGTCGCCGGTCAGACCTTCCAGAACGATTATTTCATTTTCTATCGGAAGTCCCAGACGCACCGTTCTGCGCGTTACCTGGCTGGAGGCCTCCTCGTAGATCCAGACAGAGGGAACGGTTCGGCTCGTCGTGTCGATCGCCGAAACGGGAACGATCACGGACTGCTGACGATCGTTCCCGGCTGTTGTCGAAATGCGCACATCCGCCGTCATGCCGGGCAGGAGGCGGGGATCGACATCCCCCGTGATGGCCATTTCCACATCGTAGGTTTGCGCCGTCGGATCCACATCGGTGGTAAAGGACCGCAGGGTGAGCGGCGCGGAATATTGTGGCACAGCCGGAAAGCTCGCCGCGATGTCAAAGGCATCGGGCGCCGCCCGCGCGACGGCCGCCAGCTCTTCGGGCAAGGAGATCTTGATCCGCATTTCGCTGGCGTCCTGCAGGCGCGCGACGGGCGCGGCTGAAGTTACGTTGACGAATTCCTCGACAAAGGTGCGCGCCACGATCGCATCAAAGGGCGCGACGATCCGGGTCTGCGACAGATGCCGCTCTGCCTCGCGAAGGGCGACGTCGGCTTGCGCGAATTGCGCTTGCGCCGTGTCCAGGCGCGAGTCGGCTGCAATTCCGCGCTCGGCCAAGCTGCTGGCGCGCTTGAGTTCCGAATTCGCAAGGTCGTGGGAGGCCTGCGCCCGATCCGCGGCCAGTTCGAAATCGGCTTGGTCAAGCTCTGCGATCAGGTCGCCCTTGCGGATCCTGTCCCCCGGCGCGACGGCGAGTGTGACAATCTGGCCCGGCACCTGAAACGCGATATCCACCGTCCGGGCAGGTTCGACACGGCCCGCGACTGAACGCGACTGATTAATCACCCGCGTGAGAGCATTGGTCACTTCGACCGTGACCGGCCTGTCTGGTGCGGGCTCGGCGGCAACCGGCGTCGCGACGGCGGCCTCGCTCGCTTGCTGGGCCGAGACGCCGGTCAGCATAGCGGCAGATACGCCCGCGGCCGCGACAGCTAGACCGCAGGCGACAACAGCCAATCGCCGGGTTTTTCTAGTCGAGTTCATCGATTATTTTCCTCAGTCTCTCGATGATGGGCTCCCGAAGAGCCGCACCGCCGTTTGGAAGGTCTAGAAGTTTCTGGAACCGCATGCCCTGGATCGCCAGGACGGCAATCATGGCGCCGGCGGGATCCGAGGTCTCGGTCAGGATATGTTCGAGGTGGGAGGTCATTTCGTCCCGCAGCGGGTCCAGCAGTCGCGGGTCCGACGCGGAAGCTGCGAGAATAGCCATCGACAGGTCTTCGTTCAGGTTTCCCGAGTGGAAGACCGTCATGAGGTGGCCGTGCAGGGTTTGCGAAGGGCTTTGCTCCGACACTTTGCCGACAAGCTCCCTGTGTTCGATGAGCATTTGATCCAGCAACCCGGAAAGCAGCGCCTTTTTGGTCGGATAGTTGTAAAGCACGCCACCCTTGCTGAGGCCGGACTCTTTCGCCACCGCGTCAATCGTCACCTTTCCCGCTCCCTCACGCGCAGCGATGGTCCGCGCAGCGCCAAGGATCTTGGACGATGCGTTTCTCGATTTTTCTGGGGTCTTCTGCTCGCTCAAGGCTGTACCGTCCGGTCGGTTAATTTTCGGCGTTAGGTAGGCCGGGGCTTGAACAGCGTCAAGGGCCAGTCTCCGCTTAATGCAAGATGGTTGGCGTGGTGCCGTTTTAAAGGGCAAAACCGTGGTGGTGTGCCTTGATGCATCGTTCGGGGTCCCCCTACGGCGGGTCATTAAAGCGTGAATTTCGGGATGGTGGCCTATTTTGTGACGCCTGACGTTTGGTGAACCACTTGTCGGAGGGTATCTCGGGTGTCGCTGGATGACGGCCATCGAGACGAACGGTTGCGGTGAGGTCCAAACGCGATGCGGCTTGCCTCGCCCGCTCAGCGTGCTGTCTTTGGCTCACTGTGATCTGTTGTGCGGAAAGCCCGGCGATGCGGCTATGGGAGGCTCCAGGCAAGCTATGGGGCCCAAGTCGGCCTCGTTTATCAAACTCGGCAGTTAGCCGAGGACGGAAGCACCATACCCGATTTTTTGTCACAGCCACGCGGAGTGACCGAAAATCGGGTTGCGCCCGAGGGGCTGCTCTGTGTAAGAGCGCGTCACGGACAGGTGGCCGAGTGGTCGAAGGCGCACGCCTGGAAAGTGTGTAGGCGGGAGACCGTCTCCAGGGTTCGAATCCCTGTCTGTCCGCCATCCCCATCTTTCGCGCCTTAGATTGCTTTCTCAAGCAAACCCTTTCAGTTTAGTTTTGGTGGACTTGGCGCAATAACGCCCTGTCGTTTCGACGCGGTTTACGTCACTCAAGTTGCCGCAAAGCATTCGTGACCGACAATGAGGCTTTGGACGTGGTCAGTTGGGGCCAATCGGGGAATATTCCGGACGCGCTTCTCACGATATACGTCAATTTCGGTGAAATCGGGAATCTGGTCGGCTCATATCTCGAGACCGGTTCACGAGCTATCGTCCTCGGCAAGTAAGGTGTCGATTATCGTGGCGTAACGATCGGCAAGCTGTCGCACGTCCTGATGAGCTAACTCTATAATCTGACCAAGTTTTTCATTTTCTCCGATTGGTACATAATCATATCTGGCCATATGCGCATTTATCGTGGTTATCCGGTCATCCCTTTGCCCAAGGAACGCGCGATAATCTTGGCCGGCTTTTGTCGCATTGCAAGTTCGACAGGCAGGAACGAGATTGCCGAGGCGGTGTTCGCCGAGTGCGGTACGGTTGATCGGGATGACGTGATCCATCACCAAATCGCCCTCCGCGTCGCAATAGGCGCATCGCTGGCCGAATTCAGAGATCACGGATTTCCATTGCTCAGCGCTAAACTGCTCGCCACCGATACGGCTAAGGAGATGCCGGACGAACGCGTTTTGAGCGTTGCCAATGGCGTTGCCGCGGTGTCGACCGCGGATCGATCGTCCCTGAGCTGTTGGTGAGGGCGTCTCGGGTTGCAGACTTTCGCCATAGGAGATCCCTCTGTTTGTTAGGTATTGGCGCATCAAGGGCAGGCTTTTGCTAAACCACTGACTTGTCATCCGAACCTGGAGACCATGAAGGTGATGCGTGGCATTATAATAGCGAGTATGCTCGTCTGGGGTGATTTCCGATACCGGCCGGCAGAAGGGATAATTGATGTCAAAAGTATCTTTTGAGTATTGCGGATCCTGAAGGCGTGAAAGTTCCGTCGTATCAATCGTCCTACAGTAATCGAAAATTAAATGAGCATGTTGCCGAACGAATTGACCTACCTTCATTGGGCTGCCTCCAAATACGTAAAGGACGGTAGATGGGCATGGTCACCAGGTGATTAACCCCATCGAATGGATCGTGCCGTTTATTGGAGATCGTTGTGCGGCTTTTTCCAGCGTCCTGCCATCTGAATAGCGACCCTGACTTCGCCAACCTGTGGCTTCGACTCGGTGGGAACTGGCCAAAGGGAAAGGACAGTCGGCTGGCCTCCGCCGCTAACTCCTGACCGTCTCTGCGTTCTGCAAAAACCAATCGTAAGTCGCCGCAATCCCGTCCTCCAGCCCGATGCTGGCTTGCCAGCCCATGGCCTCCAGGCGGCTAACGTCCATCAGCTTGCGCATCGTGCCATCGGGTTTGTCCGGATCAGTCAGGATGCGCCCGGTAAAGCCTGTGACGCGCGCGACCAGATGCGCGAGGTCGAGGATCGAGATGTCGGTGCCGCTGCCGACGTTAATATGGCTCAGCATCGGGTCGGTGTTGTCGTCATACACCTGTTTCGGCAGGTCCAGCACAAAGAGCGAGGCCTCCGCCATATCATCGACGTGCAGGAATTCACGCCGCGGGGTGCCGGTGCCCCAAATCACGACTTCATCCTTGCCTTGCTGTGCCGCCTCGTGGAAGCGGCGGATCAGGGCAGGCAGGACGTGGCTGTTTTCGGGGTGAAAGTTATCGCGCGGACCATAAAGGTTGGTCGGCATGACACTGCGATAATCGGCTCCATGCTGGCGGTTGTAGCTCTCGCATAGCTTGATCCCGGCGATTTTGGCGATGGCGTAGGGTTCGTTCGTGGCCTCCAGCGGGCCGGTCAGCAGGGCGGTCTCGGCCATCGGCTGCGCGACGGCCCTAGGGTAGATGCAGGACGATCCCAGTTGCAGCAGTGAGCGTACGCCGGCAGCAAAAGCCTGATGGATAACGTTGCATTCGATCATCAGGTTTTCGTAAATAAATCAGCAGGGTAGGTGTTGTTGGCATGGATGCCGCCGACCTTCGCGGCGGCAAGGATCACGGTATCGGGTCGCGTTGCCTGCATGAAGTCGCGCACCTCCGACTGATCCGTCAGGTCCAGCTCGGCATGGGTGCGTGTCACCAGCTCCAGCCGCTCGCCACCTTCGGCGCGGCGTTGCAGGCGCGACAGGATAGCATTGCCGACCATACCACGGTGCCCCGCGATATAGACCTTGCGCGCGCGCGATGTCGGCTCTGCCCCCATTCCCTCAGCTCTCCAGCGAGATCGGCAGGTCGAGCCCGTGATCTTTCAGCAGGGCGTGGCGGCGGGCGGTTCGCAGATCGTCGGCGACCATCTCGGCGCACATCTCCTGCGCCGTGATCTGGGGCACCCAGCCCAGCAGCTCCTTGGCCTTGGTGGGATCGCCCAGCAGGGTCTCGACCTCGGCAGGGCGGAAATAGCGTGGATCGATGCGGACCACGACGTCACCGACTTTCAGTGCCGGGGCGAGGTCGCCCGCGATTGCCGTGATAGTGGCGATCTCATCGACGCCGGAGCCACTGAAATCCAGCGTGATCCCCAATTCCTCCGCGGACCAGGTGATGAACTCGCGCACGGAATATTGCTTGCCGGTGGCGATGACGAAATCCTCGGCGGCGTCCTGTTGCAGCATCATCCACTGCATGCGCACGTAATCCTTGGCGTGGCCCCAGTCCCGCAGTGAATCGATGTTGCCCATGTAGAGGCAGTCTTCCAACCCCTGCGCGATATTCGCCATGCCGCGGGTGATCTTGCGGGTGACAAAGGTTTCGCCGCGCCGCGGGCTTTCGTGATTAAAGAGGATGCCGTTGCAGGCATACATCCCGTAGGCCTCGCGGTAGTTCACCGTGATCCAGTAGGAGTAGAGCTTGGCGACCGCATAGGGCGAGCGTGGATAAAACGGGGTGGTTTCGCGCTGCGGCGTCTCTTGCACCAGACCGTAAAGCTCGGACGTTGAGGCCTGATAGAACCGCGTCGTCTTTTCCATGCCGAGAAAGCGGATCGCCTCCAGCAGGCGCAGGGTGCCCATGCCATCGACATCGGCGGTGTATTCGGGCGCTTCGAAACTGACGGCGACGTGGCTTTGCGCGCCGAGGTTGTAGACCTCGTCGGGCTGCACCTCGGACAGGATGCGCGTCAGGTTGGAAGTGTCGGTCAGATCGCCGTAGTGCAGCTTCAGCTTGGGGTTCCGCTCGTGCGGATCCTGATAGATGTGGTCGATACGCTGCGTATTGAAATTGGACGCGCGGCGCTTGATCCCATGCACGTCGTAGCCTTTTTCCAGCAGAAATTCCGCAAGGTAAGAGCCGTCCTGGCCGGTGACACCTGTAATGAGGGCGGTTTTGGTCATCTGGCGGTCCTTCGGTCTGTCCGCGACGCAAGTGCTGCGCCGGGGCGGATATTGCTCTCAACCGGGCCTGAGCCTCGGGGCGTGATATGGTGATACGTCAGCGATCATCGGTAGGCTAGGGGTGGGAATGCGTTCAGCTGCGCGCCGCGCGGATCCAGAAGGTCGCGAGCACGGTTGCAAAGATCGCGTTGTAGCTGGCCATCGAGAGGCCGAGCATCTGCCAGGCGATCTCGTCACAGCGGATCAGGGGCGCGTTAATGACCTTGTCAAAGAAGTCATTCGCCGACAGATTGCCCGCGCCCGAAGAGGTGCAGGTCGACGGCCCTTCCCACCAGCCCTTTTCCACGCCGGTATGGTAAAGCCCGACACTCGCCGTCACCAGCGCCGCCAATGCACCAAGCCAAGCCAGCACCCGCGACCCGAAAGCCAAGGCCGCCACGCCGATCAGGATTGCCACGACATGCGGCCAGCGTTGCCAGATGCACAGTTTGCACGGCGCCAACCCGACCACATGCTGAAAGAAGAAGGCGCCCAGCAAGAGAACGAGGGAGCCGCCCGCGGCGACAATGATATGTGCGCTGAACTTTGTCATATGAACCGTATCAAGAAGAATGCGCCGATCAGCACAATGAAAAACGCCGTGAAGACCAGACCGAGTCGCTGTTCGATAAACGCGCGGATCGGCGCGCCGAAGTACCACAGCAGGGTCGCGACGAGGTAGAACCGGATGCCGCGCGCGATCACCGCCGTGATGATGAAGGTCGCCAGCGGCATGCCCGTCCAACCGGCCATGATGGTGATGACCTTGAACGGGAAGGGTGTGATGCCTGCGCCCAGGACCGCCCAGAACCCTGCATCCACGAAGGCCTCGTTGAACTGCGCCATCGAATCGGCCTTGCCCATCGCGGTGAGGATCGGCTCCCCGAGGCTGTCAAAAGCCAGAGCCCCGATGGCGTACCCCAGCAACCCGCCCGAGACCGAGGCCACCATTGCAATGCTAGCGATCAGCCATGCGCGGCGAGGGCGGGCGATGATCATCGGGATCATCAGAACGTCGGGCGGTATCGGAAAGACCGAGGCTTCGGCAAAGGCGATCACGGCCAGCACCCAGAGCGCATTGGGATGTTCCGCCATGCGCAGCATCCAGTCGTAGAGTCTTCGCATTCCGCCCGATCCCTTTTCTTTGGCGTCAACAACCATGGCGGGCCGGGTATGGTCAAGGTCGCGTCGGGGGAGTTCTGTCGCGAAGCTTGCGTATTCGCGCTGGACGATCGCCACATGACAGAGTAGGACATCCGCGCCGGTGGCCTCTGCGCTGACCGGCAAGGGGCCCAAGTGGCGGAATGGTAGACGCAGGGGATTCAAAATCCCCCGGCTTAACGGCCTTGTCGGTTCGAGTCCGACCTTGGGTACCAATGACTTAGCCGTCTTTCCGCAATTTTACAGTTACGTTTGTACATGGGCGTTCCGGTCTCGGGCTATCCCGGCCGCTTTGGCGCGGCCTCCGCTAGAGTTGATCGATTCGCGCTGAGGCGGATACAGGCCAAAATTCGGTGCATTTGTGCCTGAGTGCTGGGGAATTGGTCTCGGATCATCCCGCTAGGGTCGGCTCGATAATCGCCAGGCGTGCTGACCGTGAGAGCTGATGGGCCTGGTTTCCGTCCTCAACCTCCACTTGGCAGGTTCCTCGACCTCTCCGATGATGACGTGTAAACTGTGCACCAAGGCTCAGCATCCGTGAAAACCCGGATGCCAATGACAGCCGGACCGGACAAAACGAAAGCAGGGAACGAAATTATGGACTTAATGCTGAGCGGAAAGACGGTCCTGATCACAGGTGCGTCACAAGGGATCGGTGCAGGCTTGGCTGAGGTCTTCGCCGAAGAGGGGTGTAATCTGCACCTTGTCGCCCGCTCTGTGGATAAAATGGACGCCCTTGCCGCGCATCTGCGCGAAACACACGGGGTCGAGATTACCGTACACGAACACGACATTTCGGCTGCGGGCTCGGCCGATGCCATTTGCGCGGCTGCGGGGGATGTCGATGTGTTGGTGAACAATGCCGGCGCCATTTCCGGCGGCGACTTATGGCAAGTCGATGAAAAGGCATGGCGTGCTGGTTGGGAGGTAAAGGTCTTTGGTTACATCGACCTTTGTCGCAGTTTCTACAAACGCATGAGGACCGCCGGGGGCGGCGTCATACTGAACAATATCGGCAATGGCGGCGAAAATCCCGACTTCCGGTATATTGCGGGCTCCACGGGCAACGCGGCCCTGATGGGTTTTACCCGATCCTTGGGCGGCAAGAGCCTTGACGATGGCATCCGTGTCGTCGGTATCAATCCCGGCCCCGTCGCGACCGACCGGATCGTCAAGCTCATGAAGGTCCGCGCCAAAGAGGCTTGGGGCGATGAAAGCAGATACACGGAAATGATGGAGCAATTCCCCCTCGGTCGCGCCGCAAGTGTGCGCGAAGTGGCGGATCTGTTCGCCTTTCTGGCGTCACCACGCGCGACCTACATCTCGGGAACCATAGTGACCGTCGATGGGGGCATCACATCTCGCAAGTCCATCTAGGGTTTTTCCATCTAGGATTTCTCTGCGACGGTGCTCACGAAAAATCGGAGCGTTGGCAAAACCGCTCAGAGGCCCTGCGCAGGATGTCCGAGGGGTGTGTGGCCGGAACACGACCGATCAGATAGTGGCGGCGCGCGTGCGCGTGACCCTGCGAAGCCGATAGGATCGCGCAAGAACCCGTGCGAAGCATCGCCTTCACCTCAGCCATATTGCGCATGGATACCCCTCGATTCGGGGCACAAAGCCCACCGTTCGCCATAATCTCGGAACCAATCTTTCGCCGATTTGGTCCATTGGTTCCGATACTTGGACAAGAATGCGGTCCAGAGGGTGTGAGTGTGGCCGAATTTGGGCGGGTTTCGGCCTGCCTCGTCTGTTTCCAAATTGGCAACCAAACGGGCAAAAACACGCCGGGGCGCATCACCCAATTAGGTTAAGAAAGCGTTAAATTACTGGGGGTCGCTCCCGGTCTGCCATGGAACGTAGTGGAAACAATCCTTGGATTCGCTTCCGTCTTCACCCCTTAAACCGGTCCAATTGTGGCGCTGGACGAGTTGTCTGACATAAACTTTCCGATGTTTTTCCCTTTGTTCGACTGGTTCGCAGGATTAAAACAAAGGGTGCCCGACTGGGGGGCGCAAGACAGATGGCCATGGGGCGGCCACCTAATGTCATGCATTCGGAAGAATGTGTAGCCTGCGAAAGTCGGGGCCTGATCACATCGTGGATCAGGGCGGCCGCCTAATGCCATGGGAACCGAGTGTTCGGTTCGCCGTTGCCGTTGGCCTACACAGACGCTCCGGAACTTGGCGATGGAATTGGATGACGGTGTCGCGGCGCGCGCACCGGCCGCAACACCGGAAGGACCCTTGGGGTCTGAACGGATCAAAAGGGTGATAATATGACTGGTTCATACTACTGGAATTGGCAGAACGGCATTAAGCACAAGATTTCCGGGGATGGTCGCGACGGATATGTCGAAGGCACCGACGGCGACGACGTGATCGGCGCGGGCTATACCGATAGCGACTGCGACAAGATCGACGAGAACGACGCGATCCTGCCGGGTGAATCCGGTGATGATGACATCGTTATCGCGGGCAACGGCGCGGACGAAGTCCATGCAGGCGCGGGCAACGACGAAGTCTACGGCGGCGGTATGGATGACACCGTATTCGGTGGATCCGGCGATGACGTGATTTACGGAGATGCGACCCGCGACAGCGCGCCCGGCGGGACCGTCTCCAACTCCGATCGCATTGACGACATCGATGGTGGTCCGGCTGGCGATGACTCGCTCGTCGGCGGCCAGGGCAACGACGAAATCTACGGCAATGCCGGTGATGACACGCTGGAAGGCGACGAGGGCTGCGATACGCTCTACGGCAACTCCGGCGATGACCACATCGAAGGCGGCAGCGACGGTGACCTGATCTACGGCGACGACGGTGGCAAGTCCTTTGGCGGTGGCCGCGAGAGCTTTGAGTGGGACAAGGCACCGGATCCGAACGGATCGGGCACGCCCGAGGATGGCGACAGCCTGGCGGGGGGCTTCTCTCAGGACACCGGCACCGTGAATGTCGCGTTTTCGGTGACGTCTACGAACAAGTCTCCGGAGACCAAATTCCAGACCGAAAATCAGTTCGTTGACGACATCGAAGCTGACGGCAGCGTGGTGGATGAGCACTCCTCCATGGCCTCACGCACCGAGGCGCGCGACGAATCCGCGACCTATGAGTGGGCATTCTCCTCTTCGGTTTCCAACGTGTCTTTCCGCATCAACGACATCGACGCGGATTCCAAGATCACCATCAAGGCCTACGACGCCGCCGGCAATCTGGTCGCGATCAACGTCGCGGGCGAAAACGTCACCTATCTGAACTTCTCGGATGAGGACGGCGTTGGCGGGACCGAGGTGATCGGCCACGTGGGCAACGACACCCACCTCGACAATGACCCTGGGCATTCGGCGCTGGTCGATATCGCAGGTCCGATCAGCCGTCTGGAGGTTGAGCACGCCCAGGACGGCGGCCACATTTCCGAGGTCAACATCACCGACATCTACTTCGACGCCGCCGACAGCGGTGCGGGCGAAGCGGCGGGCGACGACATGTTGCTCGGCGGGTCCGGCGATGACAGCATCTTTGGCGAGGGTGGCGACGACACCATCACCGGCGGTGACGGCAAGGACGAAATGACCGGCGGCGATGACCGCGACACCTTTGTCGGCGGCAACGCCGGTGACTTCGTCGACGGCTCAGAGGGCGGCGACGATTACGATACGCTCGATCTGTCCGACAGCGGTCCGCTGCGTGTCGAATATGACGATGACAACCCCGAGAACGGGACCGTGACCTTCCTGGATGATGCCGGTCAAGAGACCGGAACCATGCGGTTCGTGAACATCGAGAATGTCATCACGCCTGCCGTCGTCAACAGCGACCCGGTCGCGGTCGATGACGACGCCAGCGGTGACGAAGATACCGCGATCACCATCGACGTGTTGGCCAATGACACGGACGTGGACGGCGATACGCTGAGCATCAGCGCGGTCGGCACCCCGGCGAACGGCACTGCGGAAATCGTCGACGGCAAAATCGTTTACACGCCGAACGACGACTTCAACGGCACGGACTCCATCAGCTATACCGTCAGCGACGGGGCAGGTGGCACGGACACGGCAACCGTCTCGATCACCGTAAATCCGGTGAACGATGCCCCCGTGGCAGTCGATGACGACGCCAGCGGTGACGAAGATACCGCGATCACCATCGACGTTCTCGCCAACGACACGGACGTGGACGGCGACACGCTGAGCATCAGCGCGGTCGGCACCCCTGCCAACGGCACGGCAGAGGTGGTTGACGGCAAGATCGTCTACACGCCGAACGATGACTTCAACGGCACCGATACCTTCACCTACACCGTTTCCGACGGGGCAGGCGGCTCGGATACGGCAAGCGTCACGGTCAATGTGGGCGACATGAACGACGCCCCCGTGGCAGTCGATGACGATGCCAGCGGTGACGAAGACACCGCTATCACCATCGACGTTCTCGCCAACGACACAGACGCGGACGGCGATACGCTGAGCATCAGCGCAGTCGGCACCCCGGCCAACGGCACGGCGGAAATCGTCGACGGCAAGATCGTCTACACGCCGAACGCTGATTTCAGTGGCTCCGATACCTTTGAGTACACTGTTTCCGACGGCAAAGGCGGCTCGGACACGGCAATGGTCACTGTCACCGTGGATGATGACGGACCCGAGCGGGACGGTATCGTGGAAGGCACCGATGATGATGACATCATCGATGACGACTACGAGGGCGATCCCGAAGGCGACAAGGTCGACAACGAGGATGCGCTGGACCCGACCAGTGGCGACGATGACATCATCGAAGGCTACAGCGGCGACGACAGCATCACCGCCGGCTCCGGCGACGATACCGTCGATGGCGGACCGGGCAACGACACTGTCTACGGCAATTCCGGCGACGACCTGATTACCTGCGGCATTCCCGGCTACGGCCCGGATGGGCTGCCGGATGTGCAGATCTTCCCCGGCACGCCGTTCGATCAGTTCCCGGACAATGATCGGGACCTCGCCTATGGCGGTCAGGGCAACGACACCATCACCACCGGCGATGATCGTGACACGGTCTATGGCAACAGCGGTGACGATGACATCAATGCCGGCATCGATGACGATGAAGTCTACGGCGGCAAGGGCGATGATCTGATCAACGACCCCCAGGGCGCTGACTACATCGAAGGTAACTCGGGCGATGACACCATCATCGCGGGGATCGACACCTTCTCCGACTACGTCGGTGACGATCCGAACCTGCCTAACGCGCTTTATCCGGGTGTGCTGAGCGATCCCAATACGACCGATGGCATGGACACTGTCTATGGCGGTCAGGGCAACGACTCGATCATGACGGGCGACGATGCCGACACCATCATCGGCGGCTCGGGTGACGATACGCTGCATGGCGGAATCGACGACGACTACATCGAGGGCAACTCGGGCAACGACGACATCACCGGCGGGCATGGATCGGACACGATCTACGGTCAGTCCGGCGACGATCTGATCAATGCCGGGGACAGCTCCCTGCTCTGGGGTCAGGAACCCGACGCCACCGATCCGGTGCCGGAGAACGGTCTCGACCTCGTCTACGGTGGCGACGGCAACGACACCATCTACGGTCAGGACGACGATGACACGCTGTTCGGCGGTCGCGGCGACGACATGATCGACGCGGGCATCGATGATGACTCCGTCGAGGGTGGATCGGGCAATGACACGCTGATCGGCGGTCAGGGCGACGACACGATGGACGGCAACACCGGCGAAGACCTGATCAACGGCAACTCGGGCGACGATAGCCTCGAGGGCGGTCAGGGCGACGACACCATCTACGGTGACGGCGGCGACGACACGCTGCGTGGCAATGGCGACGCGGATGAGTTGTTCGGCGGCTCGGGCGACGACAGCATCGACGGGGGTGCCGGAAACGACACCATCACCGGTGGTGACGGCGCGGACACGATGTTCGGGGGCACCAATGACGAGGATCTGTTCCTCGGCTCCACCATCGGGGACAAGATCGACGGCGGATCGGGTCAGTTCATCGACTACGACACGCTCGATCTGCGCGGCTCTGCTCCGACGGATGGTCGCATCAACGTGGTCTACGAATCCAACCCGGAAAACGGGACGGTGGAGTACTACGATGGCGACGACACGCTTCTCGGGACCTCCTACTTCGAGGAAATCGAGAACGTCATCCCCTGCTTCACGCCGGGCACCCTGATCGCGACACCGCGCGGTGAGGTTCTGGTGGAAAGCCTGAAGGAAGGCGACCGGGTCATCACCCGTGACAACGGCATCCAGGAAGTGCGCTGGCTGGGCATGACGAACCTTTCGGGGCGCGCGATGCTGCAGAAGGAGCACCTCAAGCCGGTCCTGATCCAGAAAGGGTCGCTCGGCTACGGGCTGCCGGAGCGGGACATGCTGGTATCGCCGAACCACCGCGTGCTGGTGAACAACGACAAGACCGCGCTCTACTTCGAAGAGCGGGAAGTGCTGGTCGCGGCCAAGCATCTGACGGGTCTTGCCGGGGTGAACCGGGTGGATACGCCGAAAGCGACCTACGTGCACTTCATGTTCGATCAGCACGAGGTTGTGCTGTCGGACGGGTCGTGGACCGAAAGCTTCCAGCCGGGTCATCAGACCCTCGACGGGCTGGGCAACGCGCAACGTCAGGAAATCCTGGAGCTGTTCCCCGAACTGTCCACGGATGCGGGCCGTGAGGATTACCACGCCGCACGTCGCACCCTGAAGAAGCACGAAGCACAGCTTCTGACCAAGTAATGCAGCGCGTGCCGGGCCGTCATGGTCCGGCACAGCATCCGGTCAGTCGGGGGGCACTGGTCGATTTTCAGGGCACGGGCGGCATCTTGCATCGGAACATTCCGATGACGGGTGTGGCGCGTGCCCTGTTTTTGTTTTCGGACGGATACGTGGGGGCGCGGTCATGAACTATTTTCTGGCTCTCGCGCGGTGGAGCGCAATTGTCGCGGTGATTGTGATGTGCGGCGTGGTCTCGGGCATCGGCATCAACCCTTTTTAAAGGGCACGGCGATAGCGGGTCGCGCGTGACGCAACTTTTCGTCCGTCACGGCGTTTTCCCGGCATGTGGTGCAGGTAGCATCCATGCAGAGGAGAGACCCTATGGCCGGTGGATGGTCCCGCGACGGCGCGGTGAGCGAACAGATCGAAGCGACGATCGCGGACGAGTTGAACCGCCTGCGCGCGCGGCAGCTGCCTGCGGGCGAAAGCTTTACCCATTGCGCGGAATGCGACGAGGAGATTCCCGAAGCGCGCCGCAAGGCCCGCCCCGGCGTCAAACTGTGCATCGAATGCCAGCAGGAGCGTGATGCGAAGGTCCAGACGCGCGGTGGGATAAACCGACGCGGCTCGAAGGACAGTCAGTTAAAGTGATGTGGGCGCTGCCGGAGAGATCGGATGCCTCCGGCGGGGATATTTAGGCAAACCAAAGTGTTGGGCCAGAGTCCTCAGGGCTGATGTGCGGCGCGCCATTTGGCCCAGTCTTCGGGGGTGTCGAGATCGGTGAGTGCGTGGCGAGCCGGGAGGGCAGTGGGCAGAATGCTTTCACCCTTGAGGACCGCTCGTGCACCGGTATCACCCGAGAGGCGGCGAAGCGCGGGGAAGAGGCGCGCGGGAAAGATCACGGGATGGCCGGGGGTGCCATCCGACGCGGTTGCGCGGTGCAGCGCATCGGGGTGGGCCTGCCAAAGGGTGGCCATCTGGCGCAAGTCTGCTGTTGTCAGGTCGGGCATGTCCGCGGGCAGGATCATAACCGCCTCCGTTTGCTGAGGCAGGGCGGCGACGCCCGTGCGGATGGAGGCGCCCATCCCTTTGCTGGCATCCAGCACCGCGACAGGTGTGACAGCCAGGCCGGAAAGAGCGTGCGTCCGGCAGTGATCCGGGCCGGGCAGGGCCACCAGCACAAGATTAGTAACTTGCAGGGCGCGCGAGGCCATGACAGCAATCAGCGGACGGCCCATGACCTGTTCCATCAGCTTGTCCCCGCCGCGCATGCGCGAGGCGGAACCGGCGGCGAGAAGGAGGATCGCGAGGCTCATCCCTGAACCCTAGCCCGCGCGGGCGTAGCCGTCAGCCGCAATCGGCGGAACCATGCCGGGAGGGGGGCGTTGATTGCGCAGGGACGGGTTGTCTGGCGAAGGGGACAGGATGCTTCCAACACTTTTCAGACGGCTGCACGCATTTTCCCGTCGTTTGATCGTCCGCGTCCTCTTGATCACCCTTTGGTCGGTTATCGCAATCGCCCTGGCCAAAATTCTGGGCGGGGTCATTCCCCTGGGGTTGAAGGAACGGATCGGCGCGGATTCGGTGGATCACATCCTGTCGATCATCGCCAATTCGATGCTCACCGTGACGACCTTTTCACTGACCGTCATGGTGGCGTCGCACCAGTCGGTCTCATCGCAATGGACACCGCGGGCGCATCAGATCCTGTTGCAGGACACCACCACGCATACTGTGCTGGCCACGTTCGTCGGCGCATATCTCTATGCATTGGTGGCAATCATCATGCGCGAATCCCAGGTGTTCAAGGGGGAGGAGCTGGTGATCCTTTTCTTCATGACCATCCTGGTCGTCTTGATGATCGTGGTCGCCATCGTGCGCTGGATCATGCATCTTGAGCTGCTGGGAAGCCTGATAGAGACCTCTGGCCGGATCGAGAAGAAATCGCTGGAAGCCTATGATCTCAGGTGCAATTATCCAACACTCGGCGCGCATCCGCTCGACGAGGAGAGGGCGAGCCGCCTCAGAGAGGTGACGTCGGACAAGACCGGCTATGTCCAGCAGGTCTACCAGGACCGGTTACAGGATGCGGCTAAGGAGGCTGGGGCGGACATCCATGTGGCGCGTCCGGTCGGTGCCTTTGTTTTTCGAGGCGATATACTGGGCTGGACCGATGGTGGGGACGCCTGCGTGGAGTCGATGCACACAAACATCTCGGTCGGATCGCTGCGCAATTATGCGCAGGACCCTGGCTTTGGACTGTTGAACCTGACGGAAATCGCCCAGCGCGCCTTGTCACCCGGGATCAACGATCCCGGCACCGCCGTGGACATGACCGGGCGGATCGCACGGGTGCTGCTGTCGAACCAGGTCGAGCCGGATCCCGAGATCGTTCACGATCGGCTTTATATGCCGACGCTGGACCGTCACGCGCTGCTGCGCGAGACAATCGGTGCCATCGCGCGCCATGGGAGGGCCCATCCTGAGGTTGTTCTGGCCTTGTCATCGACACTCGCCGCGCTGTCACGCCATCAGGACAGCGAATTGGCGGCGGCGGCACGGGACCTCGACGCGCAAATTCACAAGCGGATCGATGACGATGTGCTGGAGCAGGTGATCTAGTCAGCGAAGCTCGTCAGGATGGTGGAGGAACCCTCCAGCGTGCGATGGACCGGACATTTGTCGGCGATTTCCAGCAGGCGGTTGCGCTGTTCGTCGCTGAGCGGACCCTCCAATCGGACGACGCGGGTAAAGCGATCGGCGCGCGCCTTGCCGCCCGGCGCGGCATCCTGCGCATGCACCTTGTCGTGAGTGACATCGACAGCCACATGTTCCAACGGCCATCCCTTGCGGCGCGCGTACATGCGGATGGTCATGGAGGTACAGGCCCCGAGCCCCGCCGCCAGCAAGCCGTAGGGCGAGGGGCCGCGGTTCGTGCCGCCGTAGGCGAGCGGTTCATCTGCCAGCAGGTGGTGCCGGTCCCCGACAGAGATTTCCTGCAGGAAGCCACCGGGATCCGCTTCTGATATGCGCGTCACGCCTTCGGGCGCGCCGGGCGGCGGCGTGGGCTGGGGCAAGTCGATATAGCGCGCGGCCCAGGCGGCGATCACACGGGCTGCGTAGTCCGCGTCGCTTTTGCGGGTCAGAAGGTGATCTGCCTGATCCAGGGACACGAAGCTTTTGGGATGCATCGCGGCCTGAAAAATTCGCGTCGCGTTATCGATCCCGACAACCTGGTCGCGTGGGGCATGCAGTACCAGGAGCGCCTTGTCGAGGTCGTGAAGCGCGGCGTCGAGCTTGCTGCCCTCCAGGTCATCGAGAAATGCCTCGGTGATGGGAATTGATCGCGTGCCCAGCTTGACCGAGGCTTGACCGGTTTCTTTTATCTCTTTGAGACTGGATGAGAAATTATTCGTGACATGGGCGGGATCATGGGGCGCGGCGAGGGTCGCGACAGCCTTGGCGCTGGGGATGTCACGCGCCGCTTTCAGGATCGCGGCGCCGCCGAGGGAGTGACCGATGAGGAGGTCTGGCGGCATGTCCTGATCGTGCATCCAGCGCGCGGCAAGGCGCAGGTCCTCGACATTGGTGGTGAAGGTGGTGTTGGCAAATTCGCCCCCCGAGGACCCCAACCCGGTGAAGTCGAAGCGCAACACCGCGATGCCCATGATCGACAGGCTTTGTGCAATGCGATGCGCGGCGGCAATATCCTTGCCGCAGGTAAAGCAATGGGCAAACAGCGCGTGACCGAGGACAGGTCCTTCGGGCAGGTCCAGTCGCGCGGCCAGTCGGTCGCCGTCATGACCCTGAAACGTAATTTTCTGGCTTGGCATATTGTCCGTCCTCTTGACCGGACCCTTTGTCGCCCACGCCGGTCCGGTCCTGCAAGTCTTGCAAGCCGCGTTGACGCGAAGGTGAGCGGGTGCGAGGGCCCGTGCCTGCCGCATCTGCGGCATGGATCGGGGTTTGCGGGCGAGGGCGGGGCGCGCCTGCGGTGGCGGCTCAGGGCGCCTGGCTATCGACCCGCAAGTTCTTTGGGTGGAGGGGGCCACCGCCTGCGGCATCTTGATGTTGAGGCGGTAGACCTGGATGGCCCGCCAGGCCATCATTGCTATTTTGAAACACCAGCGCGGTCTTCGTGATCCATCATATGCGGAGTTCAGATCGGCAAAGGGTCAGCGCGCGAGGTGATCAGAAAAACGGCATATACCCGAAGGTCGAAGCGCCAATCCCCGAGAGCGTCGCCGTTAATGCGAAGGTATGCGAGGTCACGCGAATATCCTCGCCGCGGATCAGGTTATAGGCCGCTAGCGGAACTCCGATAATGGGGTTCATGATCCCGACTGAGGCGGTCGCGGTCCAGGTGGCGAGACGGCGCGCGGAAGGCATCGGTTCGGGCTCGACCGGCGCATCGGGGGTGAAAATGGCCTTGAGGTCGCGATCACATTGCAAGCCCAGCGGGACATCCTTGGGCATGGATCTGATCAGCGCGTCTTCGGTCATTGGAACGCCGGCGACCATGCCGGGACGAATGCGCCGGGGAATGATGCGGTCGGTCGCGCCGCCCCGCTGACGCAGCGGCGTGAAAGCTGCCTGAAAACGTATTGCGGAAAAGGTGACATTGTCAGGCGTCCAGTCGACCAGATCGCCGCCGAGGCATTCGATCAACACAGAAAGCGCTTCGGCGAGAATGGCTGTCGGCGCTTCAGGATGCAGGCTTTCGCTGGCGCGCAGGAGGCTCACAGCGATATCGACCCTCGGGCCCTCGTCATCGTTCAGGATGCGGATGTCCACGGCGATCGGTCCGGCGACGATACGCGCCTGGTCAAATCCCATCTCGGGCGCGGCTGTTGGTTGCAAGCCGAATGCGGCCAGGGCCGTTACCACGTGATCGTGCAATGGCTGGATGTCCAGGGCGCTGTCATCGCTGAAGGTCAGGCCGCCGGTGGTCGCGTTTTGCGTGGTCGTGAAGGTCATTTTCTTCCCTCGTTTTCTACTTGGCACCAGTTTTGCCGTCGAATGAGGAGGAAATGGGACGTCGTCGGGCGTGGATCTGGGGTATTTGGGCGAAATCGTGGCTGGCGCGCCGCAGTGTGGTGCGAAGGTGGCGCAGCATCGCTGAAAGCGGCCATTTCGCCCGGATTCGGGTAAGGTGGTTAACTTTTGCGGCGGAAAGGTTAATTCGAGCCGCGCGAACCTATTCGGAAGAGTCTGTCCAATTCTATCGGTAATCGCTGAGTGTCTGGCAGCGCGTCGCGATTCCGGGTGTCAGAATCGAAAACGGGCGCCCGAAGGCGCCCGTTCTGGTCCGAATCCCGCCAGCTTAGCTGGAGTAGTACATCTGGAATTCGATCGGATGCGGGGTCATGTCGTAGGCTTCGATTTCTTCCATCTTGAGGTCGATATAGCCATCGATCTGGTCCTTGGTGAAGACGTCGCCGGCCAGCAGGAAGTCCATGTCGGCCTCCAGTTCCGCCATCGCCTCGCGCAGCGAGCCGCAGACGGTCGGGATGTCGGCCAGCTCTTCGGGCGGCAGATCGTAGAGGTTCTTGTCCATGGCCTCGCCCGGATCGATCTTGTTCTTGATCCCGTCGAGACCGGCCATCAGCAGCGCCGAGAAGCAGAGGTAAGGGTTGGATACCGGATCGGGGAACCGCGCCTCGACGCGCTTGGCCTTGGGCGATTCCGTCCAGGGAATCCGCACGCAACCCGAGCGGTTGGAAGCGGAATAGGCCCGCAGGACCGGCGCCTCGAAGCCCGGCACCAGACGCTTGTAGGAGTTGGTGGAAGGGTTGGTAAAGGCGTTCAGCGCCTTGGCGTGCTTGAGGATGCCGCCGATGTAGTAGAGCGCCTCCTGGCTGAGGTCGGCGTATTTGTCGCCCGCAAACAGCGGCTTGCCGTCCTTCCAGATCGACATGTTGACGTGCATGCCGGAGCCGTTGTCGCCCTTGATCGGCTTGGGCATGAACGTGGCCGAGCGACCATAGGCATGCGCGACGTTATGCACGACATATTTGTATTTCTGCAGCTCGTCCGCCTGTTTCGTCAGCGAGCCAAAGATCAGGCCAAGTTCGTGCTGCGAGGTCGCGACCTCGTGGTGATGCTTGTCGACCTTCATGCCGAGGCGCTTCATGGTCGACAGCATTTCGGAGCGGATGTCCTGACCGTCGTCCATCGGGTTGACGGGGAAGTAGCCGCCCTTGAACCCTGGACGGTGACCCGTGTTGCCCATTTCGAAATCGGCATCAGTGTTCCAGGCGGCGTGATCGGCGTCGACTTCAAAGGAAACCTTGTTCGGTGTGACGGCGTATTTCACGTCATCGAACAGGAAGAATTCCGCTTCGGGACCCCAGAACGAGGTGTCGCCGATGCCGGAGGATTTCAGGTAGGCTTCGGCTTTCTGCGCGGTGCCGCGTGGGTCACGTGCATAGGCCTCGCCGGTGTCGGGTTCGACCACCGAGCAATGGATCGCCAGCGTCTTCTCGGCATAGAAGGGGTCGATGTAGACGGAGTCGGCATCCGGCATCAGCTTCATGTCGGAGGCTTCGATGGATTTCCAGCCCGCGATGGAGGAGCCGTCGAACATGAAGCCCTCTTCGAGGAAATCCTCGTCGACCTGATCCTCGATGACCGTGACGTGTTGCAGCGCGCCGCGCGGATCGGTGAAACGGATATCGACGTATGCCGCTTCTTCGTCCTTGATGAGTTTGAGAACGTCCTTGTTGCTCATTCCCTATTCCCTTCTGTTGATATGCGTATGTTCAAAGCGCGTCCGACCCGGACTCACCGGTCCGGATCCGAATGGCCTGTTCGATTGTGGAGACAAAGATCTTGCCGTCGCCGATCTTTTCGGTTTTCGCCGCGTCCACGATGGCTTCGATCGCGCCGTCGACCTGATCATCGTCCAGCACAACCTCGATTTTTACCTTGGGCAGGAAGTCGACGACGTATTCGGCGCCGCGGTAAAGTTCCGTGTGGCCCTTCTGACGCCCGAAGCCCTTGACCTCGATCACGGAGAGGCCCTGGATGCCGAATTCCTGCAAGGCTTCCTTGACCTCGTCCAGCTTGAAAGGCTTGATGATCGCCTCGATCTTTTTCATCTCGCGGAACTCCTCACTTATCCCTCGGTCGGTGTCAGACCATGATCGTCTGCCAGCCTCAATTGACGAGCGACAAACTGGGGCAATTGGGGGGCGGAGGAAAGGGTAAGGTGCTAAAAATTATGCTTCTTGCCTAAATTTCAGGCAAATTGTGAAAAGGCGGAGATGACGGCGTCTTGTCTTTGGCTCATTGGCGGGTGTCGCGGCGGTTTGGCCTGTGGCCCGAAATATCACGTCTTGAGAGGATTGGGCAGGGATCGCCGGTCGTGGCATCAAAGCAAAAGGGCCCGCATTTGTGCGAGCCCTTGCAAAAGGATGGCGAGCGGTTAGGCGGTGCAATCAGATGCCTTGCCGATCAGCCGTGAATTTCGTTCAGCAGGCGGTGGCCAGCGGCTGATCCGCCTTGGCAGAGATTTCCAGACCACCTGCATAGATGATGTGATCGGTGTCGAAGATCAACTCGTAGACAGTCATCACGCCCTTGCCCATGTCGCGAATATACTCACCGTCGATCAGCCGTTCGGCGGCGACGAGGGCGGTTTTCTTGCCAAAGAGCGCTTCGGCGCGCCAGTCGCGGATCAGGACTTCCTGGCCAGCGGGGACGGTGATGTCGGCGTCGGGGCGGTTGTGACCCAATGATCCGCCGGCGATGTGCACAACGTCGCAGGCGACGCGGCGGGCGCGGACTTCCTTCAGCACGGCCATACCGGAATCGCGTGTGATGACCCGGTCGCCTTCGGTCAGGAACTCGACCGGCATTTCGCCGTCCAGCGTCATGACCTTGGTTCCGCCGGCGATTCCACAGATCGATTTGATCTGAGCTTTGTTATCCTGGGTGACTGTGTTCTCGAACTTCATGGGAAGTTGCCCCTTATCTGACTGCCTCTATCTTTTTTCATCAGAATAGGGCGAAAGTTTGCGCAATTCCAGAATTCTGTGGGGCAGGGCGTCTGAACCGACCCGTTTTTCGCCACATTGTGCCCTCGTTTGCGCAGCGCGACGGGCGATGGCCTCAGAATAACAAGGAAAACCTTAGAATTCCTGAACAGGCGCGACGTGAGGTCAGCGGACCGGCAAAAGAACCGCACCCCATAAACTTCTCCCTCGCATCGGACGAAGGCATTTGCTATCCAGCGCCTCACTGCGGGTGTGGCGGAATTGGTAGACGCACCAGATTTAGGTTCTGGCGCCTATGGCGTGGGGGTTCGAGTCCCTTCACCCGCACCAAACACTTTTCGCAGAAAAGTGGACAAGTTCTGGGCAGCGCGCTGGGCGGCAGCGGTTTCTGAGAAACCGTGAGAGCTATCGACGCCGGTTCTTTTCCATCCGTTGCCCAAACACTTTTCGCAGAAAAGCGGACAAGTTCTGGGCAGCGCGTTGTGCGGCAGCGGTTTCTGAGAAACCGTGAGAGCTATCGACGCCGGTTCTTTTCCATCCGTTGCCCGAACACTTTTCGCAGAAAAGTGGACAAGTTTAGAACAGGGCGTTGTGCGGCAGCGGTTTCTGAGAAACCGTGAGAGCTATGGACGCCGGTTCCTTTCCATCCGTTGCCCAGACACTTTTCGCAGAAAAGTGGACTTGTTCTGATCTAGGCGCTGGGCGGCAGCGGTTTCGCAGAAACCGTGAGAGCTATGGACGCCGGTTCCTTTCCATCCGTTGCCCAGACACTTTTCGCAGAAAAGTGGACAAGTTCTGGGCAGCGCGCTGGGCGGCAGCGGTTTCGCAGAAACCGTGAGAGCTATGGACGCCGGTTCCTTTCCATTCGTTGCCCAAACACTTTTGATAAAAGCACCGTTAAGCCGCCCGCACCCCTTCAACTACGTCATTTCGGCAGAAAACCGGGCAATCGCCTGCGTACACGCCCGGTTCCTCCTTGCGCATAAGACATCCCGCCCATAGAACGGCGCCTGATTTGGCCCCTGTTCGGCAGTGGCCCTTGGACGTTATGGAAGGACGACAAGCATGCAGGTCACGGAGACCCTGAACGAAGGCCTCAAGCGCGGCTACCAGATCACGCTCCCCGCGAGCGAACTGGATGCCAAGGTGAACGAAAAGCTGACCGAGGCGCAGCCCGAGGTCGAGATGAAGGGCTTCCGCAAGGGCAAGGTGCCGATGGCCCTGCTGAAAAAGCAGTTTGGCCAGCGCATCATCGGCGAAGCCATGCAGGAAGCGATCGACGGCGCGATGTCAAAGCATTTCGACGATTCCGGCGAAAAGCCCGCTATGCAGCCACAGGTCGAGATGATCGACGGCGAGACGTGGAAAGAGGGCGATGACGTCGTCGTCACCATGAACTACGAAGCGCTGCCGGTGATCCCCGATGTCGATCTCTCTTCCATCGAGCTTGAGCGCATGGTGGTCAAGGCAGAGGACAGCGCAATCGAAGAGGCCCTGAAGAACCTCGCCGACAGCGCGCAGGACTTTGAAGCCAAGGACGGCGCGGCGGAAGACGGCGATCAAGTGGTCATCGATTTCCTCGGCAAGGTCGACGGCGAAGCCTTTGAGGGCGGCACGGCGGAGGATTATCCGCTGGTTCTCGGCTCCAATTCCTTCATTCCGGGTTTCGAAGAGCAGCTTGTCGGCACCAAGGCCGGTGAGGAAAAGAACGTCGAGGTTTCCTTCCCCGAGGAATACGGCGCGGAACATCTGGCCGGCAAGGCCGCTGTCTTTGAGTGCAAGGTCAAGGAAGTGAAGAAGCCCGTCGCCGCCAAGATCGACGACGAGCTGGCCAAGAAGTACGGGGCCGAAGATCTGGCGGGACTGAAAACTCAGGTCGCCGAACGTCTGGAAGCCGAATACGCCGGTGCCTCGCGCGCGGTGATGAAGCGTGGGCTGCTCGATGCTCTGGACAAGGTCGTTTCCTTCGATCTGCCGCCGAGCCTCGTCGACGCTGAAGCCAAGCAGATCGCGCATCAGCTGTGGCACGAGGAAAACCCCGATGTAGAGGGCCACGATCACCCCGAGATCGAAACCACGGAAGAGCACAAGACCCTGGCCGAACGCCGCGTGCGTCTTGGCCTCCTGCTGGCTGAACTCGGTCAGAAGGCCGAGGTTGAAGTGACCGACGCCGAGATGACCCAGGCCATCATGAACCAAGCGCGTCAGTACCCCGGTCAGGAACGTCAGTTCTTTGAGTTCGTGCAGCAGAACCAGCAGATGCAGCAGCAGATGCGCGCGCCGATCTTTGAAGACAAGGTCGTCGACAATGTGTTCGAACAGGCGAAAGTGACGGACAAGGAAGTCTCCAAGGAAGAGCTGGAGAAGGCCATCGAGTCGCTGGAAGACGAATAAGCGTCGCGCTTTTCTATGTGTTGGGGGCCGTCCTTTGGGGCGGCCCTTTTTCGTTTGTCGCGGGGCGAGACGTGGGGCGCTGCCCCGCCGCCTTCGGCGTCTCCCCGGAGTATTTGGGACGAGATGAAGCGGAGCGGGGTGCCTTCGGGGTTGATGATCCGGCAACGGCTCAAAGGACAGGCGGAGCGGCGCACATAGTCGGTATTTCCGGGAGCGAGGCGGCAGGGGATTTTGGGCAACGCGGCGTCAATTCGTCCCACACTGGAACGACGCGCGAAGTTTTCGGTTTCCTTTGCAGGTGCAGCACCTAAGCTGTGCAGAATGTTTTCAATGAGGATGTGCCATGTCTTTGAACGGAAAAACCGCCGTTGTCACCGGGTCGAATTCGGGAATAGGGCTCGGAGTCGCTCATGCCCTCGCGGGAGCCGGGGCGAAGGTCGTGCTGAACTCTTTCACCGACCGGGAGGAAGATCACCAGCTGGCCCGCGACATGGCCGAAAAGCACGGCACCGACGTGCGTTACATTCAAGGGGACATGTCCAAACCCGCAGAGTGTCGCGCGCTGATCGAAAAGGCAGGGGCCTGCGATATTCTCGTCAATAATGCCGGTATCCAGCACGTGGCGCCGGTCGAGGACTTTCCCGCCGAGAAATGGGACGCCATCATCGCCATCAACCTCAGTGCCTCTTTCCACACGATTGCCACTGCGGTGCCGATGATGCGCGAGGCGGGATGGGGCAGGGTGATCAACATCGCCTCGGCCCATGGATTGCGCGCCTCGCCGTACAAGGCCGCCTATGTGGCTGCCAAGCACGGCATCGTTGGGTTGATGAAGACGGTCGCGCTGGAAACCGCAAAAGACCCCATCACGGTCAATGCGATCTGCCCCGGCTACGTGCTGACGCCGCTGGTGGAGGCGCAGATCCCCGACACAGCCAAGGAATACGACATGTCAGAGGATGAGGTCGTCGAGAAGGTGATCCTTGCCAAGCAGCCCTCCAAGGAGTTCGCGACGGTCGAACAGATCGGCGGCCTCGCGCTGTTCCTGTGTTCGGACGCGGCCGAGCAGATCACCGGACAGCCAATCGCTGTCGACGGGGGTTGGACGGCAGCCTGATGGTGACACGGATCAACCTCGCCCTCCAGGGCGGCGGGGCGCACGGTGCCTTTACCTGGGGCGTACTGGACCGTTTGCTGGACGAAACAGAGATCGAGGTCGCGGCAATTTCCGGCACCTCCGCCGGCGCGCTGAATGGGGCCGCCTACAAGTCGGGCTGGCTGCGCGATGGGCGCGACGGCGCGCGCAAGGCGCTTAATTCGCTGTGGGCGCGTATGGGCGCTGTCAACGACATGCGGATGCCGTCCTGGATGGCGACCCCGGCCTCGATCATGGAGAAATGGTTCACGCCGCCGACCAAGAACCTCGCCGCGGCGATGGAATTCTCGCCGATCCAGCTCGCCGGGGACGCGATGGGCAATATCGTCTCGCCCTATTCCTATGGTCCGTTCTACCGCAACCCGTTAGAGCCGGTGGTGCGATCCTTTGATTTCGACGATGTCTGTTCAAGCGAAGGCCCGCGCCTGTTCGTCTGTGCGACCAACGTCCGCTCTGGCAAGGTGCGTATTTTCACGAAAGATGAAATCTCGACCGATGCGATCCTCGCCTCCGCCTGCCTGCCGAGCCTGTTTCAGGCGGTGGAGATAGAGGACCCCGCCACGGGCAAGCTGGAGGCCTATTGGGACGGAGGCTATTCCGGCAACCCGGCGCTGTTCCCGCTGTTTGAACCCGGCCTGCCGGAGGACATCGTCATCGTGAATATCAACCCGCTGGAACGCGATGAACTTCCGATCACGCCGCAACAGATCGACAATCGCGTCAACGAAATCAGCTTTAACTCATCGCTCCTGCGGGAATTGCGCGCCATCGCCTTTGTTCAGCGCCTCATTGCGTCTGATCGCCTGAGCGAGGGCAGCATGAAAAACGTGCTGGTTCACATGATCGCAGACGACACCCTCATGCGCGAATTATCCGTGACGACAAAGATGGTACCGAATCCGATCCTGCTTGCCACACTGAAGGAGGCCGGGCGCGCGGCGGCGGATGGGTTTCTCACGGCGCATCGGCAGGCGCTGGGCAAGACATCATCGGTCGATTTGCCAGGCATGCTGAACTGATTGGAGCGATTTCGCTCAGGAAGCGGGCTTGGCGTCGGTTGTGAGAGCGGTCGCATCGTGTTTGACCTTGGGGCCCGGATAGACCAGCCCAGCCGAAATCACGAGTTTGGCCGCGTCCTCGATTGTCATGTCGAGCTCGATCACGTCCTCTTGCGGGACGAACAGCAGGAACCCGGAGGTCGGGTTGGGCGTCGTGGGAACAAAGATCGACAGCAGCATCGATCCGGTTTCCGCGCGCATTGCGACCTCTCCCTTGGCTTCGGTTGATACGAAGCCGATGGCCCAGACCCCTTTGCGGGGATACTGGATCAGGCAGGCCCGTTCGAAACTGCGGTCGGTCTGGGCAAAGACAGTTTCCGCCAGTTGTTTTGCGCCGGAATAGATCGAGCGCACGAAGGGCATTCGGTTCACCAGGCTTTCGCTATAGCGCAACATCGACCGGCCGATCAGCCCTTTGGCGATCCAGCCTATGATGACGGTGAAGACGAGGAAGAAGATAATCCCGACACCGCGCAGGTTGATGCCGATGTATTGCTCGGGGCGGAATGTCTGCGGCACCAGGGGCAAGACCACACCGTCCACCCATCCCGCCAGCGTCCAGACCAACCAGATCGTCAGGCCGATCGGCAGGATGACCACGAATCCGGTCAGGAAGCTCGATCGAAGGCGGGCAAGGACGCCGGGGCGCACTGTCGGGTCGCTCAAGGGATCATTCATTCTGCGGGGTCCGTGACTTACGTCATGAAACTATGTGTTCGCTTCGGGCCCCACAATGGTTGAAACCGAATATTCAGCATTGCCTGACGCCAAAGCGAATAATTCTTGTGCAACTTGCGCCCATGAGGCCAGCTTAGATCCACAGGCGCCCCTTCGGGTGCGGATTATTGCGGCACTGCAAAGGTCATATTGGCCCACAGGCTTTCCCACATGACGTTGAGTTTCTGTGCCTCGGGGGACTGCGGCTCGCGCAGCACGACCGCGTCGATCTGATAGCTGTGCCCGGGCTGGACGGGCAGGGTGACGATGCCATCCGTGTCCGTGCGAAGAAGGGTCTTGGTGATTTCGCCATCCGCTTTGTCCCAGACCTCGACCTGGACATCGGCGCGTGGTGCGTCCTGGTAAAGCAGTCGGGCGCGGAAGGTGTCGGACGGCTCCGCATATGGGTTGCTGAGCGCCACGAACTCGGTCGGCATGCCACGCGCCTCGTCAACGCCCTGGCCAGTCCCACCGCCGATCAGGGTCTTGGAAAAGCGCCAGTATCCTTCGGTCACAGCCTCGCGTGGCAACCCGCGTGCGTCGTGTTCCGCGACGAACCACGGAAAATCCTTTTCCACGGCAAACCTCAATGCTTTGACCCAGCTATCATAAGTTAACTTCGTTATATTCGAGCTGTAGGAGACGACCGTAAGACCATCCTCTACAGTGACCGACATCGCCGGAAGGTCGCCCGGTAACCCCTTGTAGACTATGGAATTATCTTGCGTGTGGACCGATGCACTGTCTACCCTTGGGTCAAACCAGCTTAGCTCCAGACCCTCGAAATCCTGCCCGTTACGCAGTTCAATCGCGACCGCGGTGCCGGGTTCCGCTTGATAATTTTGTGGTTCGAGCCAAAACTCATGGGCATGGCTCAGCGTATTTAGACTGAGCAAGAGGGAGAGTGCTGTGAGAATAATGCGTTTCATATCAACCAAGCTGCGGCGTGCTGGACCGATGTCAAGATTATTGACGATCTGTGTCGCGTTTGTGATGGGGGCGACATTTTCACAGCCCCTTCGGGCGCATGAAGTTTTGCCCACGATTGGCCAGCTGTCCACTTCGGAGGGCACCCTGACGCTCAATCTGCGTCTGAATGCTGAGGCTTTGATTGCCGGGATAGACCTTGATGGGCTTTCAGATACAAATACATCGGATAAATCTGATACTTACGACGAACTTCGCATGTTGGAACCGGGCGTTCTGTCTGATCGCATTAGGCAGGATTGGCCTCAGATCAGCCAAGGCCTTGCAGTCCTTGCCGATGGCACTCCGGTCTCGCTGACTTTACGCGAGATCGAAGTCGCTGAGGTTGGAAATGTCGAACTTGCCCGCCCAAGTCGAGTGATCCTCACTGGCCTGATGCCGGCGGCGACGCAAATTGTTCAATTGGTCTGGCCTGAGGGGCACGGGACGCTGGCATTAAGACAGGTCGGAGTCGAGAATGGCTTTACCGGCTATCTCGAAGGTGGTGAGACCTCTACGGACATTCGTGTCACAGGCGGGGACGCCCAATCGGGGTGGCAGGCCTTTGTCTCTTATATCCCGGTCGGGTTTGATCATATACTTCCCAAGGGGTTAGATCACATACTGTTCGTTCTGGGATTGTTTTTCCTTTCGCCAGCGCTGCGACCTTTGCTCTGGCAGGTCTCGGCCTTCACTCTGGCGCACACGGTGACGCTGGCGCTCGGGGCGCTCGGCTGGGTCAACGTCCCGGCGAGCATCGTGGAGCCGCTGATCGCCGCATCTATCGCCTATGTCGCGATTGAAAACATCTTTGCGACCAACCTGCATCGGTGGCGACCGGTTGTCGTTTTTGCGTTCGGCCTGTTGCATGGTCTGGGCTTTGCTTCGGTGCTGCAACAATTTGGTCTGCCACAAGGACAGCTTATCCCGGCATTGCTCGGCTTTAACATCGGTGTTGAACTGGGACAGTTGACCGTCATCGCCCTGGCCTTCCTCGCTGTTGGTGCCTGGTTCCGGCATAAATCCTGGTACCGGCCCGGTATCGCGATCCCGGCTTCTGCCGTGATCGCCTGTGTCGGGCTCTATTGGGCGGTAGAACGAACGTTCCTTTGATGGTGACAAAACGAACGATCTGAAATGCAAGGGGTTGCGATTGAACGGTAATCCTTTGCATTTCATCCAACGCATGAGGATGGACGGTTCACCGATCAGCTCGCGCCGCCTTTGGCGAATATTGGCCGATCCCGCCAATCACCACGCCGCAACGAGACCACGCGGCGGTCCTCGCAGGCCCATACAGCCGGTTTTCCTGTTGCCTTGCGCGCGGCTTGCGTGTAAGCGACCGGCACTCAATCCCGCAGGCGGGGTCGGGCCTTTGGGAGAGACATCCCCAAACGTCCACCGGTTGTCACGACACATCGTGATGAAACCCCCGCCGAGGCGAAAACCGGAAAGGAAAAAGACATGGCTCTTCCAGAGTTCACCATGCGTCAGCTGCTTGAAGCTGGCGTGCACTTCGGCCACCAGACGCAGCGTTGGAACCCCCGCATGGGCGAGTTTATCTACGGCGCGCGCAACGGTATCCACATCCTAGACCTGACGCAGACCGTTCCGATGCTGGATCAGGCGCTGAACGTCATCCGCGAAACCGTCGCGAAGAATGGCCGCGTGCTGTTCGTGGGTACCAAGCGTCAGGCCTCCGTGCCCGTTGCCGAAGCCGCCGAAAAATGCGCGCAGTACTATATGAACCACCGCTGGCTCGGTGGCACGCTGACCAACTGGAAGACCGTCTCCCAGTCGATCAACCGTCTGAAAGAGATTGACGAAAAGCTCGTCGGTGGTGCCGAGGGCCTCACCAAGAAAGAGCGTCTGGGCATGGAGCGCGACCAGTCCAAGCTGGAAGCCTCGCTCGGCGGGATCCGCGAAATGGGCGGCGTGCCTGACCTGCTGTTCGTCATCGACGTCAAGAAAGAGCAGCTCGCCATCGCCGAAGCCAACAAGCTCGGTATCCCGGTCGTGGCCGTGGTCGACACCAACTGCTCGCCCGACGGCATCGACTACATCATTCCGGGCAATGACGACGCGGCCCGTGCGATCGCGCTTTACTGCGATCTCGCTTCGCGCGCGGCACTGGACGGCATGACTGCACAGCTCGGCGCCGCCGGCGTTGACATGGGCGCCCTCGAAGAGGCCCCCGTCGAAGAGGCCGTCGAGGCCCCCGCAGAGGCGTAAGCCCCGGCTCGACGCCCGACGCGGCGTCGCCAAACTATATCGGTCGCGGGTACGCCTGCGACCCTTCCTATTTTCAGACATGAGGAGAGCCGACATGGCGATCACTGCTGCACAGGTGAAAGAACTGCGCGAAATGACCGGCGCAGGCATGATGGATGCCAAGAAGGCGCTGACCGAAACCGACGGCGACACGCAGGCCGCGGTTGACTGGCTGCGCACCAAGGGTCTGGCGAAAGCCGCCAAGAAGGCTGGCCGCACCGCCGCCGAAGGTCTGGTCGCCGTCGCCGTCGAGGGTGGCAAGGGCGTCGCCGTCGAGGTGAACTCCGAGACCGACTTCGTTGGCAAGAACGCGGAATTCCAGAGCATGGTCAAAGGCATCGCCGGGGCCGCAATGAGCGCGTCGGATGTTGACGACCTGAAGTCGGCCGATCTGGGCGGCAAGACCGTCGAGGCCACGCTGACCGACAAGATCGCCACCATTGGCGAGAACATGACCCTGCGCCGGATGGCCAAGATCGAAGGCGATCAGGTCGTCAGCTACGTGCACAACGCCGCCGCCGAGAACATGGGCAAGATCGGTGTTCTGGTCGCGCTGAAAGGCTCCAACGAGGAGTTCGGCCGCCAGGTCGCGATGCATATCGCCGCCGCCAACCCCGCGTCGCTGTCCGAAGCGGACCTCGACCCTGCCGTGGTCGACAAGGAACGTCAGGTCCAGATCGACATCGCCCGTGAGTCCGGCAAGCCTGAGCAGGTTATCGAAAAGATGATCGAAGGCCGGATGAAAAAGTTTCTCGGCGAAGTGACGCTGCTGGGCCAGGCCTTTGTGATGAACCCCGATCAGTCGGTCGCCCAGGCGGCCAAGGATGCAGGCGTCGAAATCGCCGGTTATGTCCGCCTCGAAGTCGGCGAAGGCATCGAGAAAAAGGTCGAGGATTTCGCAGCCGAAGTCGCCGCGACCGCGCGCGGTTAAGCCGGTTTATCCTTGTAAGGACGATGGAAGGGGGCGAAAGCCTCCTTCTTTTTTTTGCGGGCAGGCTTTTGGGTGGATATCCAGTCATGCTGATGCCGCTCACTCATTGTTGATAGAGTGCCGTGATTGCCGAGCCATTCATCCTTGATTCCTAGCTCAATGAGAATCCGTTCGACGCTCCGTCTGCTGAGGCGCAGAAGTCGATGCAGTTTTTGTCCTGTGAGCAGCAGTCAGCGAAGGTGCGAACACCGGCCTTGAGGTCGCGAAGCCACGCAAAGACCTCTGACTGATAGTCACGATACAGCGAAAACGACCGATGCGAACACATCTCGTTCTCTATCGCTTGAAAGCGATTATTCTTGGGAGTTCCTGACAAATACAAGTGCATCGAAAATCAACTTTGGTAGGGCCCACGCAAGACTCTGATTCCAAACGGAATTGGCCGAACCGTTTCCGATCGAGGTTACCGAAGCGTTAACGTGCGACGTCCATATCAATGTTGCAGAGATGTTGCAGGACACAAAAGCCGCCCCGAAGGGCGGCTTTGTAAATCTCTGATCTCTTTAAGAGGTTTTGGCTCCGGCGGTAGGGATCGAACCTACGACCAATTGATTAACAGTCAACTGCTCTACCGCTGAGCTACGCCGGAACACGAGGGGGCGTATAGCAACCTCGATTCCGCGCGTCCAGTGGTGAAACGACTCTCAGGCGTACTTTTCCGGTCGGCCCCAGCGTCACGCTAGGTCAGGCGGAAAATGCTGGTGGTGCGCAGGGGCCGGTCCGTGGTGACACGACCACGCTCGGCAAGGTCGATGAGATGCGCGAGGACGTTTCGGGTCGCGGCCGGCAAGAGGTCGGGCGGAGTTTCCGTATAGACCTGGACGGCGATGCCGGTGGCGTCAGCGGGGCCGGAGCGGAGCGCTTCGAGGATCGAGGCTTCGCGTTGTTCGCGGTGCGCCACCAGCCAGTCGAGACGGGCGCCGGGATCGGTGATGGCGGCTCCGTGGCCGGGCAGGTGCACCCGGGCAGGGTGCGCCCGCAGGGATCGGCAGCTCTGCATGAATTGCGTGAGATCCCCGTCGGGTGGAGAGACGATGGAGCTCGACCAGCCCATGACGTGATCGCCGGTCAGGATCGTGCCGTAGCCTGACCCGGTGTCGACATCAAAGCACAGGTGATTGCACTGGTGGCCGGGGGTCCAGAGCGCGGTGACGCGCCAGCCATCGCCAGCGACTTCCTGACCATCGGCAAGGGTTTCGTCGGGCATGAAATCGGCGTCGATTCCTTCGCCGCCGCCCATGCCGCCCTCGGCGCTCAACTCCCGCATGACGGCGGATTGTCCTGCCAGCGCGTCGCCATAGGCGAGGACCGGTGCACCGGTCTGCCGTGCCAGATCGGCCGCCAGGGGAGTGTGGTCGAGGTGCGCATGGGTGATGAAGATATGCGAGATATGTTCACCCTCTCGCAGCGCGCCCATGATGCCTGCCAGATGTGCGGTGCTTGGAGGACCGGGATCGACCACCGCGATGCCACCGCCTTCACCAATCAGATAGGTGTTGGTGCCGCGATAGGTGAAGGCCGAGGGGTTGTCGCACAGGATGCGGCGCAGGCCGGGCATGACCTCCTCGGGGATATGGGGGGTCGGGTTGAACTCATCGGGCTGGCGCATATGGGCGTCCTGTGCTTGTGTCTCGAAATGGCGGAACAGGTGCACCCTATAGATGACCTTTGACTGGCTCAAACGATATGTGCCGCGTGGGATATACGGACGCGCCGCGCTGATCCTGATCCTGCCGGTGGTGGTGGTGCAACTGGTCGTCTCGGTGGTGTTTATCCAGCGCCATTTTGAGGGTGTCACGACGCAGATGACAAGAACCATCAGTGACGAGCTGGTCCTGGTGGCGCGCGCCGATGGTGCAGAGCGCGCTGTGATCGCGCAGGCGCTGGGCTTTGACGTGGTCAAGATATTACAGCGCGACATTCCCCAGGCGGACCGGAGACGCTGGTACGATCTGTCTGGCGTATCGGTGATATCGACGATGCGCCGGCTGGTGCCGCAGTTGCGCGCGGTGGACCTGCCCGACGATAATGTTGTGCGTGTCTACCTGGTGGCGGATACCCCCTTGGAGGTCAGCTTCAACCGCGCGAGGGTTTCGGCGACGAATCCGCACCAACTCTTTGTCAACATGGTGTTTTTCGGTGCACTTATGACCCTGGTGGCCTATATCTACCTGCGAAACCAACTGCGTCCGATTACTCGGCTCGCCACGGCTGCCGAGGCCTTTGGCAAGGGACAGACGGTTCCCTATCGCCCCGGCGGCGCGACCGAGGTGCGCGCCGCGGGTCAGGCGTTTCTTGCCATGCGAAACCGGATTGAGCGACAGATCGAACAGCGCACGCTGATGCTTTCCGGGGTCAGTCACGACCTGCGCACGCCTCTGACCCGGCTCAAGCTGGGACTGTCGCTGCTCGACGACGAGGATCGCGAACCGATGGAGCGCGACGTCGAAGAGATGCAGCGGATGATCGAGGAGTTTCTTGCCTTTGCCCGCGGCGCTGCCGCTGAATCGGTTGAGGATGTCGATCCGCTGACGTTCGTGAGTGCGATTGTCGCGGATGCGGCGCGAGGGGGGGAGTCCGTAAGCCTCTTTGCAGCAGATGGCGAAGGGACCTTGCGTCTGCGCCCCGGTGCCATGCGCCGTGCAGTCGAGAACCTGATCGGTAACGCGGTGCGCTATGGAACGAGGGCCGATGTATCCGTGCTGCTGAGCGAAAGAGCCTTGCGAATCCGCGTAGAGGACGATGGTCCCGGCATCCCCGCGGATCAACGCGAGACCGCGATCCGCCCGTTTTCAAGGCTGGAGCCGGCGCGGAACCAAAATCGCGGCTCCGGCGTCGGTCTGGGTCTGGCGATCGCGACGGATATCGCGCGAACGCACGGCGGCTCACTCAGGCTGAGCACCTCGGACCGCCTGGGCGGATTGCAGGCGGACATCGTGATTGCGCGGTAGCGCCTGTGGAGGGTTCGTGCCGGTTTTGGATATTTGTGAAACCAAAGTGGGGAAAAGGTTGCACTAATGTGCCGGATTTGTTCGATTTGTTTGCCGTGTCAGGCGAGTCCGGACGGGGGTGTGCCAAGGTCTGAGGGTCGAGGAGATGCGGGAAGGGGTGGTAGGCCCGGCAGGATTTGAACCCGCAACCAAAGCGTTATGAGCGCTCTGCTCTAACCGTTGAGCTACAGGCCCGCACAGCCGTGACTTAGGCAAAGTGGCTCGGGTGGTCAAGCACTGGGTCGTGGAGGAGGGGTCCGGTTTGCAGCAGCCGTAGACACTCTGCCTGGGTTGGTCTATCGCAGGCGCAAGCTTTCGGAGGGCCAGATGAGCGACAAGACAAACGGGATGACCTACGCCGATGCGGGGGTCGATATCGACGCTGGGAACCAGTTGGTGGATCGCATCAAACCAGCCGCCAAACGCACGGCACGCAGTGGCTCCATGGCCGGTCTGGGCGGGTTCGGTGCCTTGTTCGATCTGAAAGGCGCAGGCTACAACGATCCGATCCTCGTCGCGGCGACGGATGGTGTGGGGACCAAGCTGCGCATCGCGATCGATACCGGTCATGTCGACACCATCGGGGTGGACCTCGTGGCGATGTGCGTCAACGATCTGGTGTGTCAGGGCGCGGAGCCCTTGTTCTTTCTCGATTATTTCGCCACCGGCAAATTGAAGCTGGACGAGGCGACCCGCATCATCGAGGGTATTGCGCTGGGCTGCGAACGCTCCGGCTGCGCGCTGATCGGGGGGGAGACCGCCGAGATGCCCGGCATGTATCACGATGGCGATTTTGATCTGGCGGGGTTCGCCGTCGGCGCGATGGAGCGTGGCGCGGACCTGCCTGCCGGTGTCGCTGAGGGCGATGTGCTCTTGGGCCTCGCCTCGGATGGCGTGCATTCCAACGGGTATTCGCTGGTGCGTCGCATCGTCGAGGCCTCCGGCCTCGGCTGGTCGGATGCCTGTCCCTGGGGCGAGGGTACGCTGGGCGAGGCGCTGCTGGCGCCGACGCGGCTCTACGTCAAATCGGCGCTCGACGCAGTTCGTGCCGGGGGCGTGCACGGGCTGGCCCATATCACCGGCGGCGGTCTGACGGAGAATCTGCCACGCGTGCTGCCCGAAAGGTTGGGCGCCGAGGTCGATTTGGGCGCGTGGACGCTGCCACCCGTGTTCCAATGGCTCGCGGAGCAGGGCGGTATGGCGCAAGCTGAACTTCTCAAGACCTTCAACGCGGGGATCGGCATGGTTCTGGTGGTCGCCCCGGATCGGTCGGAGGCGCTGCGCGAGACGCTCACTGCGGCAGGTGAGGGCGTCACGGTTCTGGGTCGTGTCACAGCCGGGCAGGGGGTCAGCTACCAGGGGTCGCTTCTTTGAGCAAACGGGTCGCGATCCTTATTTCGGGCGGCGGGTCCAACATGGTGAAGCTGGTCGAGAGCATGACCGGCGATCACCCCGCACGCCCTGTTCTGGTGGTGGCCAACAGCGCCGCCGCAGGGGGGCTGGCCAGGGCGGCGGATTTGGGCGTGTCGACAGCGGTGGTCGATCACCGGCCCTACAAGGGGGATCGCGCGGCGTTCGAGGCAGAAATGATCCGGGTCCTTGATGCCGCGAGACCCGACATCCTGTGCTTGGCCGGCTTCATGCGGATTCTGACACCTCAGTTTATCGACCATTACGCCGGTCGGATGTTGAACATCCACCCCTCGCTCCTGCCGAAGTATCGCGGGCTGAGCACCCATGCCCGCGCGATCGAGGCGGGCGACAATCAGGCGGGATGCTCCGTTCATGAGGTGACTGCCGAACTCGACGGGGGGCCGGTTCTGGGGCAGGCGAGGGTCGCGATCGACCCCGGCGATGATGCCGAAACCCTTGCGGCAAGGGTTCTGCTGCAGGAACATCGCCTTTATCCCGAGGCGTTGCGCCGCTTCGCGCTTGGCGACCGGCGTGTCTTTGAATTGGGGGCGGAATAATCGCCTGTCCGCTCAGCGCCCGGTCCTGCGCGGCCTTGCCTTCCCAACCCGGTTGGAATGGCCTATACGGGCAGAGCGTCGGTGCTATCCGACCTTAATTCACGACGTCAAAAGGGTCACATGCGAACGATAACCACGACCGAGGAACTGGCAGACTTCTGCATGACAGCGGCCCGCCATGATTATGTGACCGTCGATACCGAGTTTCTTCGCGAACGTACCTATTATTCCCAGCTCTGCCTGATCCAGCTTGCCATGCCTGGCGAGGACGATAGCACCGCCGTCTTGGTGGACCCGCTGGCCCAGGGCATTGACCTTGCCCCGCTTTACGAGCTTTTCCGCGACACCTCGGTGGTCAAGGTGTTCCATGCCGCGCGTCAGGATCTGGAGATCTTCTTTGTCGACGCCGGGGTGATCCCCGAGCCGCTGTTTGACACGCAGATCGCCGCGATGGTCTGCGGCTTTGGCGAACAGGTCGGCTATGAGACGCTGGTCAAACGGATCGCCAAGGAGCAGATCGACAAATCCTCGCGCTTTACCGACTGGTCGCGCCGCCCCCTGACCGATGCGCAAAAGAAATATGCGCTGGCCGATGTGACTCATCTGCGCAAGGTCTATGAATTCCTTGCCGACAAGTTGAAACGCCAGAACCGCGAACCCTGGGTGGCCGAAGAGCTGAAGATCCTGACCTCTCCGGAGACGTATATCGCCCGTCCCGAAGAGGCTTGGCAGCGTATCCGGACACGCACCACCTCTCCGCGATTCCTCGGTATCGTCAAGGCCTTGGCGGAGTTCCGCGAGAGCTACGCCCAGACCAATAACGTACCGCGCAGTCGGGTCTACAAGGACGACGCGCTGGTAGAGCTGGCCTCGACCAAGCCGACGGATATGAAGGACCTCTCGCGCTCGCGGCTCCTGATGCGCGAAGGCCGCAAGGGCGAGATTGCCGAAGGTATCCTCGCCGCCGTGCAGACCGGACTGGCCATGCCGAACGATGAATTGCCCCGCCCCGATCGGTCGAACGAAAAGCTTCAGGTGGATCCCGCCTTGGCCGATCTGCTGCGCGTGCTCTTGAAGGCCAAAGCGGACGGCGCGGGCGTTGCGCCGCGCCTGATCGCGGCCACGTCGGAGCTGGATGCAATCTCGGCCGGCAAGCGCGACGTGCCGGCGCTATCGGGTTGGCGGCTGGATGTGTTTGGTTCCGATGCTTTGCGCCTGTGCGAAGGCAAAGTAGGTCTGGCCGCGCGCAATGGCCGGGTAGATATCTTTGAGATTGCCGGCTGAGCCGATCGGCCCGGCAGGCGGTGCCAGGGCCAGTGCGCGACGGCGATTGTTGCGAGGCTGCCCCGCAGCCGTTTAGCGGCGCGAGGTCAGAATGTTGCTGGCGCTAAGCACTTCGATCCGCTTGATCGTAGCCAAATCCTGGTCCGATACCCTCACCGCCGCTACGACCTGGCGCGAGGCGGCAGTGCCGACGGGCCGAACAGGCTGGTCCGCCACCAAGACATAGCGCAGCACGTCGTCAGGCCCTTCCGGTCCGTCCACGGCTTTCAGCCCAACGTTATAGGCCCCTTGACGGGAGGGCACGCCGGTGACGCGCACGATGGCCCCGCCCGGCAGACGATCCACCGTCATTTCGGTGATCTGCGCGACGGGTGTACGCTCATCAGGACGATCAGGGCGCAGCGAGATCGCAGAGCGGCGCGGAATCAGCGGGTTGGTCTCAGAAGGGGTAACCTCCCGCGCCTCGGCGCGCCCGAACCAGTTCAGCGGGTTGATCCGGCTGTCCCGGACGCGTCCGCAGCTTGTCAGAACCAGGGCGGCGATCAGAAGAAGGGGGATCGTCTTGCGCATCTCGGGACCTTTCATCACTAAAGGTTGGGTAACGCATTGGAGAGCGGTTGAAAAGCCGTTCCAGCGGGTGGACAGGCGGCTTTCGGGCGCATACCTCCACTTCAAAGCGAAGGAGTGGTCGATGGCACAACCTGCATTCGAGGCAATCGTCGAGGATTTCGAGTTCCTGGAGGACTGGGAGGACCGGTACCGCCACGTGATCGAACTGGGCAAGACGATGGACCCGCTGGACGACGCGCTGAAGGTGCCGGCGAACAAGGTCGATGGCTGTGCCAGTCAGGTCTGGCTTTATCCCACGGTCGAAAACGGTGCTTTCCGGTTTGATGGCGACAGCGACGCCATGATCGTGCGGGGGCTGGTCGCGGTGTTGCGTACTCTCTACAACGGCTTGCCGGTGGCAGAGGTGGGCAAGGTCGATGCAGGTGGAGAGCTGGCGCGCCTCGGGTTGCAGGACCACCTTTCGGCGCAACGCTCCAACGGCGTGCGGTCGATGATCGCGCGAATCCGGGCGACTGTGGCCTGAGCCGCGAACCCCGATCAGCCCGTGACGTAGGATCGCAGGCCGGAGACAAAGGTGTCGATCTCGCTCTGCAAGGCGGAGCCGGGAAAATCCGCAACCTCCTGTCGGTCTATCTCTCCGGGCATCAGCCGCGACATCAGCGCCTCGCACCGCGCTGCATCTACCTCGCTAAGCTTCAGATTTTTCGCAGCCGTGAGAATGGTGAGCCTTTCCTGCATCGCGCGCATGCCCCGAAACGCTTGCATCATCGGCGCAACCAACGCGGGATCATCGCGCCAGGACCACCCGGCGAACAGTTCTTGTACCACGCGCTGACCGGCGCCGGTGCAAGAGTATCGCACACAGCCGGAAAACCCTTCCTGATGCAGGCGGTCGTGGATCGAACATCCGTGCCCGACCGGCGACAGGTTGGGGCAGGGGACGCCCGCCGGTTTGTCGATGGCAAAGCTCTCACCGCGATCAAAGGCCAGCGCGAGACAACAAAGCGCCGCGCAACTCGCGCAATCTTCGGTAAGCGAGACGGTCATGCCTGCGCCACCGCTGCCTCCAGCGCGCCGGCCAGATCACCATAGCCGGTAAAGCGACGTTCAAAGGACAGTCCCAACTTGTCCGCCGCCGCTTGGGCCTGCCGGGTCAGATCGGAATCTTCGGTCTGGGCCAAATAGACCAGGGTCTGATAGTGTCCGAATATCATCTCACGCAATTCCGGATGACGGTCCAATTTCAGACCCCGCCAGATCAGGGTGTCGAATTGGCGGGTCAAGAAGTCGGTGAGGAAAAAAGAAAAGACCTCCTCACGCGCGACAAAGGCATCGACGCCGTCGAAGAAGGCATAACAATGCGGTCCCCGGATCATCGCCACGCCCATTTCGTCGCAAACCCGAGCGAGATCGCCGCCGGTGCCACAGTCGGCGTAGGCGACAAAGATTTTGCCGTACCGGGCTCCGCGCGCCTGGATCGCGTCACGCACCGCCCCGGCGATCTTTTGTGGGTGGTTGTGCAGAATGGCGGGCAGGCAATGCAGATCGACGTGGGTCCAGCCGTTTACCCGGATCAGGGCGAGGATTTCGCGCGCCAAGGCACCGCAAGCAAGGACCAGAACCGTCCCGTCACCCCTGGCTGACAGCCCGTCGCGGGTAAGCGCGCCGTCGCTCACGCGAAGCGCGCCTGGTTTGGTTGCTGTCCCAGCTTGCATGCCAAACCCCCTTTCAAGGGCGACAGGCGTCAGCCTGTGGCGCTTTGATTGTGTCTGCGGGCCACCATGGTTTTCGCAGTCTCCACCGCGACGGCGGCATCCCGGCAATAGGCATCCGCCCCGATGGCGCGCCCGAACTCTTCGTTCAACGGGGCGCCGCCGACCAAAACGATGTAGTCGTCGCGCTGGCCCTTTTCCTTGAGGGTGTCGATCACGACCTTCATGTAAGGCATCGTGGTGGTCAACAGGGCGGACATGCCCAGAATATCGGCCTCTTCGGCCACCAGCGCATCAAGGTATGCATCAACCGCGTTGTTGATACCCAGATCGACCACCTCAAATCCGGCGCCCTCCATCATCATCGCCACAAGGTTCTTGCCGATGTCGTGGATGTCGCCCTTCACGGTGCCGATCACCATCTTGCCGACACGAGGTGCGCCAGTTTCGATGAGCAGCGGTTTCAGGATGGCCATGCCCCCCTTCATCGCGTTCGCCGCCAAGAGAACCTCGGGGACAAAGAGAATGCCGTCGCGAAAGTCGTTGCCCACGATGGTCATCCCGCTGACCAGAGCCTTGGTCAGGATGTCGTAGGGCTGCCATCCGCGTTCCAGCAGGATGTTGACGCTCTCTTCGATCTCTTCCTTCATCCCATCGTAAAGGTCATCGCACATCTGTTCGACCAATTCGTCGTCATTCAGATCCGCCAGGATGATTTCGTTGTCTTCGTCCGACATATGCCTAACCTCGATGCGCGGTGGGAACGTCCTGCTGCGCCAAGGCATGACGGCTTTGACGTGATAGAACGCGGTCGATTGCGACACCGCATTGCGTTGGACCGACCTTAGGTCGCAATCGCCGTGGGGAGAATGCGAAAAATCTTCATCTAGATCATGGATGTGGCTTGGATAAGGCGCTGCCCTCTTGTGAATGTTCGCGCTATGTTCCACATTTCGGACATGTATACGCCCATTCGCCCCCATCTGCCCGATCAAACCCTTGATGCTGAACGCCGCCGCGGGCGCGGCGCGGCGACGAATCGTCCGGGCCGGTTCGAAACCTATGATCGCCTCGTGATCGACGATGGCTGGGACATCGCCGACGAGGTCACCCAGATCCGCACCGAAGTACGCTTGGAAACCGCGCGCTCCATCATCACCTACAACAAATCGCCCGATCTGCCCTTTGATCGCTCGATCAATCCATATCGGGGTTGTGAGCATGGCTGCGTCTATTGTTTCGCGCGGCCCAGTCACGCCTATCTTGGACTGTCACCGGGCCTTGATTTCGAAACCCGATTGACCGCGCGCCCGAACGCCGCCGAGGTGCTGGAGCGTGAGTTGCGCAATCCCAAATATAGCGTTGCGCCGATAGCCATCGGGACCAACACGGACCCTTACCAGCCGATTGAACACCAGCACAGGATCACGCGCGCCTGTCTTGAGGTTCTGCGCGACTATAACCACCCCGTCGCCATCGTGACCAAAGGCACCGGAATCTTGCAGGACCTCGACATTATCGCCGATTTGGCGGCCAGGAACCTCGCACTTGTCGGCATCTCAGTGACGACCCTGTCGCCCGAGATCGCGCGCAAGATGGAGCCTCGCGTGCCCGGCCCGGCCAAGCGATTGCAGGTGATACGCGCATTGTCAGAGGCCGGGGTGCCGACCCGGATCATGGTCTCGCCAGTCGTACCCGGCCTCACGGACCATGAAGTCGAAGCGATCCTCGAGGCCGGTCGCGCTGCCGGCGCGCGCGCGGCGAGCTGGATCATGTTGCGCCTGCCGCAAGAGGTGGCGCCGCTGGTCGAGGACTGGCTGCGCGAACATTTCCCCGACCGCGCCGAAAAGGTGTTGCGCCGGTTGCGCGAGATGCACGGAGGGAAGCTTTACGATGCGCAATGGGGCAAGCGGATGCGTGGCGAGGGCGTCTATGCCAGCATGATCGCCACCAGGTTCGAAGCTGCAGTCAAACGGCTCGGATTCGCGACCGGGTCCTTGGCGCTGCGCAGGGACCTCTTTGCCATGCCACCTCGCAAGGGCGACCAACTGAGCCTGTTTTGACCCCGCTTCATCTCGTCAAAAATACTCCCGCCGGAGGCATACGTCAGATATCACATGCCGCAGCGCGATTTCAGACGTGAACCACCACACCAATCCTCAAAATTCCCGTTCTCTCCGGTTAACGCGAAGAATCGCGCACTCTTTTCACGCACGCATTCGAGTTTTGAAGTGTGTTCCAAAATCAAACAGCGGTTACGACGCTCAATAACATCATGAAGCGATTATAGTTAAACTAATTGGATTTTTTAACGGAAATCTATGCGCGAGGCAGTCGTTTCCTGCCGTATCCGGTTGCCCCTGTGGCGGCCTTGAATACCCTCATTCCCGATCTGCACCACTTTTGCGACGGGCGCCGCCAAGCCTTTTCGTTTATAATTGAATGTTATTCGGTGGCGGATGGTTGTGTTAATTTTTACTCACCTATTCAAGGCCTTGAGGGTTTCCAAGCTGCATCATCTGCGTTGTGCTGCGGGGATTCAGCGGAACTTCGCTGCGACTGGACGGTTTTGTCCCCAAGGTTCTCCGACGATCAAAGAACCGTGACCACTAGGACGACGACTGAGACGAACGATAAATTTTGGGAGCGACGAAAGACCGACCATGCAACAGATCCCCCGCACACCCTTTCGGACCGACAGCCGCAGTGAGGCGACCCCGCCCAGTTGTTTCGCCTGCCGATTGGGCCGCTACGCCGATCTGTCCGACGATGAGAAGACCTTTATCGCCCGGATGGAAGAGGATGAGCGCAAGGTAAAGCGGGACAGCGTTATCATGCGGTCCGGCACCCCGGCGAGTGAGCTGTTCATCCTCAAGGAAGGCTGGGCAGTGGCCTCCACGACGCTTAGCAAAGGGCGTCGGCAATCGTTGCGGATTTATCTGCCGGGTGAGGTGATCGGCCTTCCGGGATTGGGCGTGCGGGACGCGGCCCACGATGTGACCATGGTAACATCCGGCGCCGTCTGCCCCTTTCCGAAGGACCACGTCACCGCGCTCTACACACGCGCCCCGCGGGTCGCCGCCTTGCTGACCGCCATCGCCAGTCTGGACCAGATCGCGCTGAAGGACCGGTTAGCCATGATGGGGGCGGGCACCGCACGCGAGCGAATGGCCCACTTCCTGCTCGACGTGCATGAGCGGCTGCTGTTGGCCAATCCCGATCTGGGCAAGCGGTTCCGCCTGCCGATGCGCCAGGTCGACATGGCTGAGGTGCTGGGCCTGACCAAGGTTTACGTCAACCGCCTGTTGCGCGCCTTCACCGAAGAAAAGCTGATCGAGATTCAGCGCCCCTACGTCCGGATCCTGCAACCGGCCGAGCTGCGTCGGATCGCGCAATACGAAAACCGCTACGACGAGATCGATTGTAGTTGGTTCCCGAGCGACCGGTCATTGGAAGTCAGTCACTGAATGAGCGGAGTGTGCCGGCACCCTCTTGGCTGACAGTAGCGCTTCGCCACCTTATCAGTAAAAGATCGGGACGGGCGCGCGTGGATTTCGGTAGCGCCTGACTTCCCGCGAACAGCTCTATTTTGCGGACTATTAAAATCCCCAAAACACCACTGGTCTTGACCAACTGGCGCGAATGCGGGACAGGAAAGCCATGATTTCCTCCGAACGGCTCTCTCAGATCACACAACGGTTCGAATACCTCGAGGCGCGCATGGCCGAAGGGGGCGGGGGTTTTGCCGCCCTTTCACGCGAGTATTCCGACCTGCGCCCAGTGGTCGAGGCGATCAATCATTGGCAGTCGGGTCAAATCGCGCTGGATGAGGCAGAGGCGATGCGTTCTGACCCCGAGATGCGTGACCTCGCAAATGAAGAGGTCGAGAGATTGTCGGCGCAGCTACCGCAGCTGGAGCGCGATCTGCAACTGGCCCTGCTACCGCGCGACGCGGCCGATGGGCGCCCCGCGATGATCGAAATTCGCCCCGGTACCGGTGGCGACGAGGCCGCGCTTTTCGCAGGGAGCCTTCTGCGGATGTACCAGCGCTACGCCGAAGCACGCGGCTGGCGATTTAACATCGTCGACATGACGGAGACCGAACTGGGCGGCATCAAGGAGGTCGTCGGCAACATCCAGGGCGTCAACGTCTTTGCCCGGCTCAAGTTCGAAAGTGGTGTGCACAGAGTCCAGCGCGTGCCGGAAACCGAAAGCGGCGGGCGGATCCATACGTCTGCCGCGACGGTCGCTGTTCTACCCGAAGCCGAAGACGTCGATATTCACATAGATCCCAATGATTTGCGTATCGACACCATGCGCGCCTCCGGCGCCGGTGGCCAGCACGTCAACACGACGGATTCCGCCGTGCGCATCACCCATATCCCATCGGGTATCGTGGTCACGAGCGCCGAGAAATCGCAGCATCAGAACCGGGCAATCGCCATGCAGGTCCTGCGCAATCGTCTGTTTAACATGGAACGCCAACGCGCGGCGGATGAACGCGCGGCGGATCGTAAGTCGCAGGTCGGCAGCGGTGATCGCAGCGAACGCATTCGCACCTACAACTTCCCGCAGGGCAGGGTGACGGACCACCGGATCAACCTGACGCTCTATCGTCTGGATCAGGTGATGCAGGGCGATCTCGATGAGATCATCGACGCGCTGACCGCCGATCACCAGGCGACCCTTATGGCTGAGATGGCCGGGTGAACCTGCGTCCTGCGATCAACGCATTGCAGGCGGCCGGCGTGGCCGACCCTGCGGGCGATGCGCGCCGGCTGTTCGACTGGGCCTACGCACTGGGGCAGCGTGGTGAGCCGCAGGATCGCGACGCCCCCAACGCCACGACCCGAGCGACCTTTGATCGCGCAGTGGCCGCCCGCCAGCAGCGTCAGCCGGTCAGCCATATCATCGGTCGGCGCGCGTTCTGGAAGCACGAATTTATCGTGACCCCCGATGTGCTCGATCCGCGCCCCGAGACTGAAACGCTGGTCGAACACGCACTGTCACTGCCCTTTTCGAAGGTGCTGGACCTTGGCACCGGGTCGGGCGCGATCCTCTTCTCTCTCCTCGCGGATCGTCCCGAAGCGCAGGGTGTCGGCAGCGATATGTCACCGGAGGCGTTGGACGTCGCCCGGCGGAATGCAGACGCCCTACAGGTCGTGGACCGGGTCCAGCTTGTCACATCGGATTGGTTCGACAATATCGAGGGTCAATTCGATCTGATCGTGTCAAACCCGCCCTACATCTCCGCCGTCGAAATGCCGGATCTTTCGCCGGAGGTCCGCGATTGGGAACCCCATCTCGCGCTCAGCGACGGGGCGGACGGGCTGACAGCCTATCGCGCGATCACCGCGCAGGCGCGGACACACCTCAAGTCCCACGGGCATCTGGCAGTAGAGATCGGACCGACGCAGGGTGCAGCCGTCCGGGGCATGTTCACGGCTGTCGGGCTGATTGATGTCGCGATCCTGCCAGATCTCGATCAACGCGACCGGGTCGTCACCGGACAGCGACCTGGCTAGGGTGGATCGAGGGGACGCGCGACTCTTCGCCCCGTTTCTCGCGCATCGGGGCATTTGCGCTTGTAATCCAATCCATGACGTGTTTATTCGGTACTCAGTCAAGGCTGGGAAGCCTGCTCGCGTCCCCCTTGACCTCAGTAAGCCCAAAACGTCGACCGCAACCAACGCGCGAAACTCGCGCAGGCCGGTGGCAAACGACAGCCATTTCAGCAAGGCTCACCCAAGACTCATGAGATCATCTAAATCACGTTCGCGCAATAAGTCGAACCGCAACCGGTCCGTCGGCAATATCGTAAACCGGGTGTTTGACTCCTCCGGCCCCGAGGGAAAAGTGCGCGGTACGCCCCAGCAAATCATCGACAAATACAACCAGTTGGCACGTGATGCCCAGCTGTCCGGTGATCGTGTGGCGACCGAGAATTTTCAGCAGCACGCCGAACATTACCTTCGGATGTTGAGTGTCGCGCAGAAAGAGCAGGACCAGCAGCGAGAGCAGCAGGAAAAGCAGCGCGAACAGCAAGATCAGGAAAACCGCAAGCGTCAGGCAGACCGTGATCGCGAGCGGGCCCGCCAAGAAGCCGAAGCAGCTGAGACCGTGCCTCAGTCCACACCGCAGGACCCCGGCGCCGGCGATCAACCCGACGTCATTGCGCCGGCCTCGAACGAGGCGGGTGGCAACCTTGTGGAGACGCCGGAAAGCCAGAGCGAACCCCAGCCCGCCGACGACACGAAGCCCGAGCCCAAGTCCAAGCCAAAGCGCAGCTACAATCGCAAGCCGCGTGCAAAAAAGGACCCCGAGGGCGGCAATGGCGGAAGCAGCGGCAGCGGCGAAGGAAATGCCGCTGCGGCCGAGTAATTTTCAACGCCGGTAGTGCTTTAGCACGTAGACGCGGATCGCGGAGGCCAGGCCGGTCTCCGTTCCGCGCGCCTCGTCGATCTCCACGGCCAAGGCATTCACCGCCTTTTGCTGCGATGCGGCAATATCGCGAAACGCCTGCCAAAATTCCGGCTCCAACGATACGCTTGTGCGGTGGCCCCTAAGTGTCAGGGAGTGTTTTTCCGGACGCCCTCCCATCTCAAACCTCGTCGTCCCGCATATCGCCAGGCGCCTTTGGGCCCTGCGCGATGACCTGATCCGGGGTGTCGGGGGGAACATGTGCACGCGCCGTCAGCACTTTGCCGTCAAGATCGCGGTCCGCCTTCGCATTCTGCGTTGTCATCTTGGTTTTCTCAGCCTTGGTTCGCCCGAACGCCACCGCATTGGCGTCGGCTTTCGCTCGCTTCTCGCTGCGGGCACGTGATTTTCGGGCGTGGTTCAGGTTCACGATTTTTGACATAGCGGAAATGTAGAGCCGACAGTGTAAGAGACCAATGTCATTTGCGAAAATCTGATGAATGGATGCGAAAACAGACAAAGGGCGGCCTCGTCGGACCGCCCTTTTTTACTTTGATCTGTCCGGCTCGAAGGTTCAGGACTTCGGTCCGACCATGTCCTCGGGGCGCACCACCCGGTCAAAAGTCTCCGCGTCGACAAAACCAAGGGCGATCGCCTCTTCCTTGAGGGTCGTGCCGTTCTTGTGCGCGGTCTTGGCAACCTTGGTGGCATTGTCATAACCGATGGTGGGGGCCAGCGCCGTCACAAGCATCAGAGATTCCGTCATCAGCTTTTCGATGCGCGGCTCATTCGCTTCGATGCCGTTCAGCATCCGCTCGGTAAAGCTGTCGGCGACGTCGCCCAAAAGCTGCATGGATTGCAACAAGTTATAAGACATCATCGGATTGTAGACGTTCAGTTCAAAATGACCCTGCGAACCGGCGAATTTCATCGCCGCATCATTGCCCATGACGTGCGCAGCAACCTGCGTCATCGCTTCGGCCTGAGTCGGGTTAACCTTGCCAGGCATGATGGAGGAGCCCGGTTCATTTTCCGGCAGGATCAATTCACCCAGCCCCGAGCGGGGGCCGGAGCCGAGAAAGCGGATATCATTCGCGATCTTGTACATCGCCCCTGCCACGGTCGCCAAGGCGCCGGACATGAAGACCATGGCGTCATGGGCCGCAAGCGCTTCGAACTTGTTGGGTGCGGTCACAAATGGCAGGTCGGTGATCTCGGCCATATGTGCGGCGACGGTTTCGCCCCAGCCCTCTTTCGTGTTGAGGCCGGTGCCGACCGCGGTGCCTCCCTGTGCCAGTTCGTAGATGTCCGGCAGCGCCAGTTCGATCCTCTTGATCCCCTGGCGGATCTGATGCGCGTAGCCCGAAAACTCCTGCCCCAAAGTCAGCGGTGTTGCGTCCTGCGTGTGGGTCCGGCCGATCTTGATGATGTCCTTGAATTGATCAGCCTTGGCGTCCAACCCCTTAAGAAGTTTATTCAACCCCGGTAGCAGAACGTCTCGTACGGTCATCGCGGCGGCGATATGCATCGCCGTCGGGAAGGTGTCGTTGGAGGATTGACCCATGTTGCAGTGATCGTTTGGATGGACAGGATCCTTGGAGCCGATCTGACCGCCGAGGATCTCGATGGCGCGGTTCGCGATCACTTCGTTCGCGTTCATGTTGGATTGCGTACCAGAGCCCGTCTGCCAGACCACCAGCGGGAAGTTGTCGTCGAACTTGCCCTCAATGACTTCGCCCGCCGCCTGAATGATCGCATCGGCCAGTTTCGCGTCCAGGTCGCCGCTCGCCTTGTTCGCTTGCGCGCAGGCCTGTTTGATGACCCCAAGTGCGCGCACGATGGCGACCGGCTGCTTTTCCCAGCCAATCGGGAAATTCATGATCGACCGCTGCGTCTGCGCGCCCCAGTATTTGTCCTCGGGCACTTCGAGGGGGCCGAAGCTGTCGCTTTCCGTGCGGGTATTGGTCATGGTCTTTCGAACTCCGATGGCTGACGTCGCGCCTGCTATACGCGCTCACCCGCAGCCGCGCAATCGTGAGAAAAAGAACGCATCTGTTCATAAGCTCTCTTGTGTCAGAATAGATGTTCCGACATACTTCAAAGATGCCACGTAAACCCTCCCATACGCCTGAAAGTCTTGCCGATAGCGCCCTCGCGCAGTTCTGGCACGGCGGATACGAAGCCACATCAATGGATGTGCTGGTCAAGAAAACCGGTGTCAGCCGTCATGGCATCTATTCCGATTACGGTGGGAAGAAAGCGCTCTATCTTGCCTGTTTCTCGCGCTACCACGACCATGTCATCGCACCAGTGTTGAACCCCGTCACGGGGTCGGGCGACGGTATCGCCGCCATCGTCGGGTATTTCGGCCGCTTGGTGGAGATGGCGGAAGGGATCGGTCTACCGGGACCGGGCTGCTTTGTCGTCAATGCCTCGACAGAAACAGCGCCGCACGACCCGGACGTGGCTGCCAAGGTGGCGGATCACAACGCCCGGCTGGAAACGGCCTTTGCCACGGCGCTGGAGCGAGAAAACTCCACCCGGCTGCCTGTTGCGCACCGGCGCGCGCTAGCGCGGACGGTGGTGATTTTTTCCAACGGGTTGTGGACCGCGTCCCGCAGCGTTGAAAAACCCGACATCCTACGCGAACACGCCGCCGTTTTTCTCGATCTGCTGGAATACCGTCTGAAATAATCTGATCGGTTTTACATTCATCTTTCCAGCCAATACGCTGAACGACATCATGAAAAGCGCGACATGAGGCCGTGCGGAACGATCGTTTTGCCGCTCAACAGCCTGCCATTAGCCTATTTGCGAAACTTATCCAATTGTACGATGTCGGCGTCCGGCGCGCTCTGATCCTTGGCACTGTCATTGCCGGAGTCGTCCTTGCTGTCGCGCTGCGAATGCGACGGTTCGGGATCGTCGTCGGATGTCTCGTCCTGCGTTTCGAACCGCAACCCGAATTCTACCGAAGGGTCCACGAAGGTCAAAATCGCGTCATAGGGGATATAAAGCCGTTCCGGCGAATCTCCGAAATTTAGTGTGATACCAAAGCCTTCGTCGGTCACGATAAGGTTGTCATACCAATGCTGCAGCACCACGGTCATCTCGCTCGGATAGCGATCCGTCAGCCAGTCGGCGATCTCGGTCGCGCTATGCGTGGTGTCGAAGGTGATAAAGAAATGATGGCTGCCCGGCAGTCCGTTGTCGGCCACGTCCTCCAGCACTTCCTGAATAAGCCCGCGCATGGCGCGATGCATCAAGTTACCGTAATCAATCGAACGCGACATAGAGACTTCCAGAGATTTCGCTTTGAGCATAGGGGATTCGCGCCAAAACGGAAGGGCTGTATGGCTGGATTCCCGCCCCGTGACCAGTCTCCGGGGACAGAGATGCCATTCCAGCGGGCCGCGCCCTATGTCGCTGGGTCAAACATGCCGGGTAAGGAAGGCCACCAAAGTCCAAATAGGGCCGAAACCCGTAACTGGGACTGCGAAATAGTCTGGTAAAACAGGGGGTTAGTGCAGGCTTCTGTTGCCAGGTGCCTGCGAACCCCGCCTTACGTCGCTAAACGCAAGGGCTTAGAGTTTCGATTACTCGAACTGCTTACGCAGCGAGAGCAACCGGAGCACGATTGTCATTTGCAATTGTACTTGTCGGGCCGATACGGTGGCACCCCGCCGAAACAAAGCAAACCCCTTTAGACGTTCGTCGATCCTATTTCGACCCCATGACCCCCAAATGAAGGGTGTTTGGTGGAGTCGCCGGGTACCGCCCCCGGGTCCGATCCGCTTATTACGAGCGCGTTTATGTTCATAGTCTGTTGCCAGACAGTTGAGATATAGGGGTGATCCTGCGCGATTTCAAATGCGATCTTACAGAAAAAGCGCTGATTTCGCGGGAGGGGCGGCCGTGACGGTCGCCCCTCAATGCAGCGTCAATCAGCGAGCCTGACAAGTGCATGACGCTTTTTACCTGCCGACAGTTTGATCGGGGTGGAAAGCGCCTCGGCGTGGATCATCAGACCCGCATCGCTCAGTGGTGCGTCATTCATGCGTGCGCCGTTCTCTGCAATCAGGCGCTTGGCCTCCTTGCCGGTCTTGGCGAGGCCCGTGCGCACGAAGAGCTGCGCGACGGAAACGCCGTTATCCGCCTCTTCCGCCGTCAGCTCCAGTGTCGGCAGATCGGCCCCGACGCCGCCCTTCTCAAAGACTTCGCGCGCCGTGGCTTCGGCGGCCTGGGCCGCGTCCTCACCGTGGCAGAGGGCAGTGACGGCATTGGCCAGCGTGATTTTCGCGTCATTGATCTCGGACCCGCCGAGCGCGCCGAGGCGCTCGCATTCATCAACCGGAATCTCGGTATAGAGCTTGAGGAAACGTCCCACATCCGCATCCGTGGTGTTGCGCCAGAACTGCCAGAACTCGTAGGGGCTGAGCATATCGGCGTTGAGCCAGATCGCACCGCCCTGGCTTTTGCCCATCTTGCGCCCGTCCGAGGTCGTCAGCAGAGGGGAGGTGAGGCCATAGATCTCGTGATCGAGCACCCGGCGCGTCAGATCGATCCCGTTGACGATATTGCCCCATTGATCCGACCCGCCCATTTGCAACAGGCAGCCATAACGACGGTTCAGTTCAAGGAAATCATAGGCTTGCAGGATCATGTAGTTGAATTCGAGGAACGACAGCGACTGCTCACGATCGAGCCGCGACTTGACGCTTTCGAAACTCAGCATCCGGTTGACCGAAAAATGCCGCCCGATGTCGCGCAGGAAATCGAGGTAGTTCAGCTGGTCCAGCCACTCGGCGTTGTTGAGCATCAGCGCGTCCGTCGCGCCGTCGCCGTAGCTGAGGTACTTGGCAAAGACCTGTTGCATCCCGGCGATATTGTCGGTGATCTGTGCCGGGGTCAGCAGCGGGCGTTCGTCCGCGCGAAAGGACGGATCACCCACCTTGGTCGTGCCACCACCCATCAGGGTGATCGGCTTGTGCCCGGTCTTTTGCAGCCAGCGCAGCATCATGATGTTGAGCAGATGACCGACATGCAGCGACTGTGCCGTCGCATCATAGCCGATATAGGTCGGAACCACCCCTTTGATCAGCGCGTCGTCAAGGCTTTGATAATCGGTGCAATCGGCGAGAAAGCCGCGCTCCATCATCACACTCATGAAGTCGGACTTGGGATGGTAGGTCATGTCTCTTGTCCCGGGTTGCTGTGCAGGGCACTCTATAGGTCCAGGGTTGGCAAAGGAAAAGACCGTGTCGAGGGCAGGTGACAAGAAAGGGCCAATGCGCGCCCTAGGGGCGATGTCGGGAACATCGCTGGATGGCGTGGACGCGGCGGTCGTGGTGACGGACGGGGTCGACTTGCTGGGGTTTGGCGAAAGCGATTATCGTCCCTATTCGGACGCGGAACGTGCAGTGCTGCGCGCCGCTTTGGGACTATGGCCCGACGATGACATTGCGGCAGCCAGTGAGGTGGTGATGCGCAGCCACGAGGCGCTGCTGACGACCTTTCGTGATATCGATCTCGTTGGGTTTCACGGTCAGACGCTCGCGCATGAACCGCAGGGGCGCGGCACGCATCAGATCGGTGACGGTGACGCGCTGGCAATGGCGCTTGGCCGTCCGGTGGTCTGGGATTTCCGCTCGGCTGACATGGAACTGGGCGGTGAGGGCGCGCCGCTCGCCTCCTTCTATCACCATGCCTGCGCGCGCTGGATGGGGGCGGATGCGCCGGTCGCCTTTCTCAACATGGGGGGCGTCGGCAACCTGACATGGGTGGATCCGCGCCTGCAACGCCCCGAAGAGCCGGGGGCGCTGCTGGCTTTTGACACTGGCCCCGCGAATGCGCCGGTAAACGATTTGATGCAGGCGCGGCTCGGCGTATCGTTTGACGAAGATGGCAAGCTTGCCCTGCAGGGACAGGTCGAATCCGGCGCGCTGGAGCTGTTTCTCGGCGATCCCTATTTCTCTCGAATGCCACCGAAGTCACTGGACCGAAACGCTTTTCCGGAGATGATGTCGCTGGTTCGGGAGTTGGAAGACGCCGATGCCGCCGCGACCCTGATGGGCATGGCGGCGGCCTCTGTTCTACGCGGGATGGAGCATTGCCCCGAGCCGCCGCAACAGCTTTTCGTGACGGGTGGCGGGCGCAAGAACCCGGTGTTGATGGAGATGCTGAGCGTCTCGCTCGATTGCGAGGTTCTGCCGGTTGAGGAGGTCGGACTGGACGGTGACATGCTCGAAGCGCAGGCCTTTGGCTATCTTGCGGTGCGGGTCTCGCGCGGGCTGCCGACCTCTTGCCCATCAACGACGGGGGTGCGTATGGCAGTTGGCGGCGGGCAGGTGTCGCGCGCAAGCTAGGTTGCAAAGGGAATGGTAGGGGACATTTGCGGGCCGGAGGCACGACCTTCGGCGGTACCTTCGGCGGGGCGTTGCCGACCGTAGATCCGCGGGAACTTCGCGATAGCGGATCGGTTGGTCATGGAGCCGGGCAAATGCCCGAAACTGACTTAACCAAGGAGGCCGAAATGCCAGAGATTACAAAATCCCGCATCGCGATCCTGTCCACCAATGGATTCGAGCAGAGCGAATTGGAAGTGCCGCGCGACAAACTGAAAGAGGCCGGCGCCGAGGTTCATGTGATTTCCCCCGATGGCGAGACCATCACCGGCTGGTCCGGCAAGAATTGGGGCAATGATGTCACGGTCGATAAGGGGCTGAAGGACATCAGCGCCTCTGACTATGACGCGCTGGTTTTGCCGGGCGGTCAGATCAACCCCGATATCCTGCGCACGAAACCCGAGGCTGTCGAGTTCGTCAAGGCGATGTACAACGCTGGCAAAGTGGTCGCTGCGATTTGCCACGGTCCCTGGATGCTGATCGAAGCCGGGATCGCGAAGGGGCGCAAGATGACGTCCTATCCCTCGATCCGCACCGATGTGGAAAACGCCGGAGCGACGTGGCACGACGAACCCGTGATCGCAGATCAGGGACTAGTGACTTCGCGCAACCCTGACGATCTGGACGCCTTCAGCGCCAAGATCATTGAGGAGATCGAAGAGGGGCGCCACGACCGCGCCGCCGCTTGATCCTTACTTAGCAGAACGAATTGCAGCCGGTTGATCCGGCTGCAATTTTCTTTTCAGAATGATCTGTCAGTTATTCGGCCGAACCCGCTATACTACGCCAGCGCCGCTTGCAGGTTTTCGTCAATCTTCTCAAGAAACCCCATCGTCGTCAGCCAGCCTTGATCCGGACCAACGAGCAAGGCCAGATCCTTGGTCATATGTCCGTCTTCGACCGTCGCGACGATCACCTTTTCCAGCGTGTCGGCAAAGCCCATCAGTTTTGCGTTGTCATCCAGCTTGGCCCGATGCTTCAGTCCGCCGGTCCAGGCAAAGATAGAGGCGATGGAATTCGTGGATGTCGCCTCTCCGGCCTGATGTTGGCGGTAATGGCGGGTGACGGTGCCATGGGCCGCTTCGGATTCAACAATCAGGCCGTCCGGCGTCATCAATTGAGAACTCATCATACCGAGAGACCCAAAGCCCTGCGCGACCGTATCCGATTGCACGTCGCCGTCGTAATTCTTGCACGCCCAGACGAAACCGCCGTTCCATTTCATGCAACAGGCGACCATGTCGTCGATCAGGCGGTGTTCGTACCAGATCTCGGCCTTCTCGAAGGCCTCTTTGAATTCCGCTTCATAAACCTCCTCGAAGATTTGCAGGAACTGGCCGTCGTATTGCTTGAGGATGGTGTTCTTGGTCGAAAGGTAAACTGGCCAACCGAGTTGCAGCCCATAGTTCAGGGAGGCCCGCGCAAAGTCGCGGATGGAATCATCGAGGTTGTACATGCCCATGTAAACGCCCGAGGACGGCGCCTGATAGACCTCCCGTTCGATCACCGTGCCATCGTCCCCGGTGAAGGTCATGGTCAGCTTGCCGGGGCCGGGGAACTTCATGTCCGAGGCCTTGTATTGATCGCCAAAAGCGTGGCGGCCAATCACGATCGGCTTGGTCCAGCCGGGGACCAGACGGGGCACGTTGCGGCAGATGATGGGCTGGCGAAAGACCACCCCGCCAAGGATGTTGCGGATCGTGCCATTGGGCGATTTCCACATCTCCTTCAGGCCGAATTCCTCGACCCGTGCCTCATCCGGGGTGATCGTGGCACATTTGACGGCAACGCCGACCTCCTTGGTCTTTTCGGCGGCGTCGATGGTGATCTGGTCGCTGGTACGGTCGCGCTCTTCGATGCCGAGGTCATAATAGAGAAGATCGACGTCGAGATAGGGCAGGATCAGCTTGTCCTTGATGAACTGCCAGATAATCCGGGTCATCTCGTCGCCGTCCATCTCTACGATCGGGTTGTCTACCTTGATCTTGCTCATCAGAACTCCTTTCGGGCTGCGTTCCCGCGATAGATAGCCTGATCGCCTCCTTCGGGAAAGAAGGGACGCCTTTGCACGGAGTTATTTCGCGGCTCGCGCCCGATTTGCGCAAAATTTATCGCTGGCTCGTCTCTGCGGGACGATCCAACCGGCGCATACGGATCAGCGAAGGCACGGCGAGGGTAAGAGCGATCAGCGAACCGACAATCTGGGGGAGGGTCGTCTGGTTAAACAGCTGCGCGATCAAGGTAGCGAGAATGCCGGCACTGATCGTCGAGATTGCGCCCATAACGCTGGCGGCCAACCCCGCAATATGGCCTAACGGCTCCATCGCGAGGGCGTTCAGGTTTCCGATTGTCAGACCCATCTGATAAAAAATCACGCCCTGCCAGACCACGTAGACCCAGAAATACACCTTTGCATTCAGTCCAATGAGGCTCAGCACCAGCATGATCGCGGTCAGGCCCAGCGTGATCGCGATGGCGAGAGAGATGATCGCCCGCATGCCGTAGCGCATGACGAATATCGCATTTACCAACGACGAGCTCGCACAGAAGGCCCCGACGGCAAAGAAAAAGATCGCAAATTGATCGCCACGCTCAAAGATCAGGTCGAACGTCGGCTGGATCAGCGATATCGCGCTGAACAACAGCGTAAAGACAAGCGTTTGCACAAAGATCGAGTGCCGCACCATTGGCAGCGTCATCATGTGGCGGGTCGCCGCCCATAGCGCGGCCAGGCGAAAGGGGCGACGCTGATCGATCGGCAAAGGCTCTGCCAGCCGAAAGTTGAGCCAGCCTGTCGCGATGGTCGCGAAAAGGATGAAGGACAGGAATATGCTGCGCCAGCCGCCGATCGCGATCACGCCCGACCCGAGCAATGGCGCGAGGGCCGGGACAATCGCGAAGACGATCATGATGAACGACACGATCCGCGCCATCTCGCGTCCCGCATAGAGATCACGCACGATGGCGATGGAGACGACGCGCGGACCCGCCGCGCCGATGCCCTGCATGACGCGCGCCGCGACCATCAGTTCAATCGACGGCGCCGCCCAGGCCAGCGTCGCGCCCAGCACATAAAGCGCAGCCCCGAGGTTGATCACCGTCTTGCGCCCAAAGGTGTCAGACAATGGGCCCGTGAACAGCGTGCCGACCCCCATTCCGACGATGAACGCCGAGAGGACCAATTGCGCGTAGTTCGGGGCCTGCGGGCTCAGCTCTGCGGCGATAACCGGCATCGCGGGCAGCATGGAGTCGATGGAAAAGGCGACGGTGGCCACCATCATAGCCATCATCGCGACAAATTCGGATTGCGAGACCCTGCTTTTCATCTGACCCTCCGCGTCTTGCCGTCCGGTCCGCGTGTTCTTGCCCTGAGGCGCTGTGATCGCTCAGGCCAGATCGGCGGAAATCTCGTCGATGACCTTCAGCCATAATTCGGGGGGCTGTGCGCCCGGCACGGCATGCTGGCTGCCTACCACAAAGGTCGGTACGGCATTGACGCCCATCTCGCGCGAGTTCTTGTCGCGATCGCGGATCGCCGCCTCGTCCGCGTCGGAGTTCAAGAGCCGCAGAACAACGGCCGCATCCATGCCGGCGCTATCCGCGACATCGGCCAGGACATCACGGTCCCCGATATCGCGACCATCGACGAAATTCGCCTTGAACAGTGCGTCGACCACCGCGCTTTGGTGCCCGTCGATACCCGCCCAATGGATCAGGCGATGGGCGTCGAGGGTGTTTGGCGTGCGGCTGATCGCGTCGAGGTTCGCCTCCACGCCGATCTCGCGAAAATGCTCCGCGATCTTGCCGTAGACCTGTTGGGCGCTGTCGGGATTGCCGAACTTGGCCGAGAGATAACCCTTACGGGACATGCCTTCGCGCGGCATGTCGGGGTTGAGCTGAAAGGGATGCCATTCAACCACAAAGGGATGATCGGGCCGCTCGGCCAGGGCGCGTTCCAGTTGGACCTTGCCGATGTAACACCAAGGGCAGATCGGATCGGACAGGATGTCGAGCTTTACGACCTTTTTCTCTTCCATTTCGGGGCCTTTCTTCATCATCTGCAGGGCGCAAACGCGCCGTCATGAATGGTTCGCCTCTCATGGTTCGCTTTTGCGCCGATGACTGGCCGAGGTCCAGCCACAATGACGCGGCTTAATGTGCGCAAGCGAGCATCGTGGCGTCAGGAGGGGTCGGGGCGGGCGATCCAGGCGTCGCGCAGCGCACTGCGTTTCAGCTTTCCGTTGGGATTGCGCGGGAGGTCGGGCAGGTGGACATAGGCGCGCGGCTGCTTGTATCGGGCCAACCGCCGCGCTGCCACGGCCTTCATTGCGGACTCGTTTTGCGGGGTCCCGGTGTAAAAGGCGATGATGAGACGGACATCCGCCTTAATCTCGCAATCGGTCACGCCGATTTCGCTGACGCCGGGAAGGTCACTGAGGGCGGCCTCGACTTCCAGCGGAGAAACGCGGTATCCGCCCGCGTTCATCATATCATCGGCGCGCGCGAGGTAGGTGATCTGTCCGTCCTCATCCATGCTTCCGTGATCGCCGGTGAGAAACCAATCGTTCTGAAACCTTTCCGCGGTTTCTTCCGGGGCGCCGTAATAGCCCAGCATCAGACCCGGATCGCGCCGATGAATGGCGATGACGCCTTCGGAGCCTAGCTCGACTGGCCCCTCGGGCCCGACAATTGCGACGCGCCGCCCACGTTGAGGCCGGCCCAACGTGCCGGGTTTTGCCGGGGAGTCTGGTGAGGCAGAGATGAATGTTGAACACTCCGACATGCCGAACGCCTCGTAAAGCTCTCTCCCAGCTGCGTTTTTCCAGTTTTGACGTAGAGAGTCCGACAGCTTTTCGCCGGCGCTCAAGCCATGGCGCAGATTCGGCAGAACGATCGATTTGTGGTGGTTTAGGATTTTGCGGTAAACACCTGGTGTGGCGGCAAAAATGCTCGATTCATGTCGCTTGAGGAGAGAGGGGATATCGCCCGGTGTCACGTCCGTCTTGGGGATCAGAGCCGTCGCACCCACTGACCACGGATCCATCAAGCCGGTGCCAAGCGTATAGGTCCAGTTGAAGGCCCCGGCGTGCATCAGGCGGTCCTGTTCAGTCAGCCTGTGCCAGTCCTTGTGCATCATCCGGCGCGCCCAGATGGCGCGATGCGCATGCATTACGGCGCGGGATTTCCCTGAGGTCCCAGAGGTATAGGCGATATATGCAAGGCGTTCTGGATCGCCCATCGCATAGTCTGCCGGGGGTAGGTCCTGCATCATCCGTAGCGCCATTGTCTCGATCACAGGGCATGCGACTGTCGGACAGGCAATAGCGGGATCACGCAAAATACCGGCCGGCTGCAGCTCATCCACGATACCCTGGACCTCGCGCGTGGTCAGTTGCGCGGACGTCGGAACCGGAACCATGCCGACCGCAATCGCGCCGAGGTACGCGATTGGGAAATCAACTGAATTTCCGATCCGCATCAACAGGATATCGCCAGTTTTGAACCCTGCGTTCAGCAAACCTGTCCCGGTCCCGCGTACCGCGGCAGCCAGTCGCGCATAAGCCCAATGCTGCGCCCCCGACAGTCCGACTTCAACCAAGGCAACCTTGTCTGAGAGACGATCGGCATGGGCCAGAACATGCGCGGCCATGTTGAAGGACGTCGGGCAAGGCGCGAAAGGCCCGTGATCGAAGACGGAGAGCATGAGCCCAGAATTAGGCGTGCACCCCTTCTTGCGCAAGGGCGGAGTCCTGGCCGTAAGGTCCGAGTTGCCAAGGTTCCCTTAGGTAAGCGGCAAAAGGGCCATACGGATAGAGACCCGCCCGCCCGCCTAAGATGCGCAAATACTCAACGACGACCTACAGGTGAGGCGACCTTTTCATCGTCGCCAAAGAGGTCGTCGCGGTCCGAGACATCTTCACCCGGACCGAGGTTTCGACCGCTTTGCGAGATATTTTCGTTGTCGCGAAATTCATCCATCGCGATGTCGGCGGGAAAGCTCCCCATGCGCCAGTCTTCAATCTGGGCCAAGGTGTCGCGAGATTGCTCGCCCGTCACCTTGGAGAGATAGAGCGCCAGCGCCGTTTCCGAGCCGTCCAGGGCCAGAACGTCTTCCTCTTCGGCTTCGGGCCACCGGTCAAGGATCGCGGGGGCAAAGGCTTTCCAGTTCTCGCTGATCTGATTCCAACGCATTGCGGGATCCTCCGTTTGTCTATGCTTGAAAGGCCAACGGCGCGGCGGAGCGGTCAGTTCCGGGGTATCACGCCTTCGGGAACAGACGGGGCAGGATAAGCGCGATCATGCCGGTTGCGAGTAACTGCATCAAAATAAACATGGGCGCGTGTCCCGGATAAATCCCTGCAAAGGTGTCGGAAAAGCTGCGCGCGATGGTCACCGCAGGATTGGCAAAACTGGTGGAGGAGGTGAACCAATAGGCCCCGGTGATATAGAGCGCCACGAGGATCGGTACCTGATCCTCGCGCGAGGCGAAGCCACCAAAGATCACAAACATCAAACCCGCCGTCGCCAGTATTTCCGACGACCACGGGCCGATCCCACTACGGTGCATCGTACCCGACGTCTGCAGGATCGGCAGGTCAAACATCAGATGCGTCAGCCAAACCCCGATCAGCCCGCCAGCGATCTGACAAGCCACGTAGATCAGCGCGGCGGTGGGTGTGATTTCACCCCGCAGGGCAAAGGCCAGTGTCACAGCAGGATTGAAATGCGCGCCGGACACCGGGCCGAGCGTGGTGATAATGACGTAGAGCATTGCGCCCGTGGCAATAGCATTCGCCAAGAGGGCGATGGCGGCATTGCCGTCCGCCAGGGATTCGCCCATGATGCCAGAGCCGACGACCCCGATCAGCAGCATCGCGGTGCCGACCGTCTCTGCGACATATTTCCGGTTCATGTTCTGCCGATGCGGTCGAGAGTGGCTTTCAATTCGCCCGGTTCCATGGTCTCGATCGGGTGTTTCAGCAACGCCTCGGCCTTTTTGTCGAGCAGATCGTAGGCGGTGCGGAAGGCTTCTTCCCATTGGTCCTCAGGGGCGGCAGCCGGATCATCGACGCCCCAATGGGCGCGAAGCGGCGCGCCGGGCCAGAAGGGACAGGTCTCCCCGGCGGCAGAGGCGCAGACGGTGATCACCATGTCCATTTCCGGAGCGTCGGAGGTGGCGAATTCATCCCAGCTTTTCGACCGCGCGTGCGAGGTGTCGTAGTCCAGCTCCTCCAGCAGCTTGTAGGATTGCGGATGGACCGCGCCCGCCGGGCTGGAGCCAGCGGAATAGGCCCTTACGCGGCCTGCGCCACGGGCGTTCAAGATGGTTTCCAAAAGGATCGAGCGGGCCGAGTTGCCGGTGCAGAGAACGAGTATATTCATGTCACTGCAGGTACCTTTCGAATGTAACATCTCTATGACGGATCATTCAGGCGTCATCCACCAGACCTCGGGCAGGAAATAGACCGAGTCGCCATAAAGCGGCACGTTCTCGGCGTCGTAGGTCATTTCCTTCACATGCGCGATGCGCCCGACGTCAAAGCTGTGGATCGGGATGACATAACGCCCGGCGGTCAGCAGACGATCCAGCGCGCGCGTGGCAGCGTAGAAATCCTTGGAACTGACCGAGGCGAGCATGGCGTCGATCATCGCGTCAATCGCCGGGCTTTCCACCCCCATGAGGTTACGTGATCCCGGCGTATTAGCCACCTCACCGCCCCAGTAAAGCCGCTGATCGTTGCCGGGGGAGAGCGAGAACTGGCGGCGAATGTCTGTCATCTGGAAATCGAAATCGGTAATGCGCAGCTGATATTGGGCGTTGTCGACAACCTCTATGTCCATCTGAATGCCGAGCCGTTCCAACGCTTTGACATAGATATCGGCGATGGTGGCAAATTCTCCTGCGCCCTGACGCAGCAGCAGGGTAAAGCGGAAGGGCTGACCCTGTTCGTTGACCAGACGGCCATTGTCGATGGTCCAACCCGCGTCTTCCAGCAGGGCGATGGCCTTGCGGATGTTGGCGCGGTTCCGGGGAGAGCCGTCCGAGACGGGCAGGTTGTACCCCTCCAGCGCACCGGCGGGAATTTGGTCGGCAAAGGGGCTGAGCAGCTCCTTCGTGCGGCCCTCGGCGGGGCCATGGGTCATCCCGAGGACAGAGCCCGAGAAATATGAGGAGATGCGCGGCTGACGCCCGCCGGTGAGGGTTTCGTTAATGTATTCAAAGTTAAAGGCATGGATCATCGCGTCACGCACCCGGATGTCGTTAAACGGCGCATTGCGTGTGTTCATCACGAAACCGGTGATGCCCGAGGGACGACCCGAGGGCACTTCGGACAGCACGATGTCACCGGAGCGCACCGCCGGGAAATCGTAATCGCGGGCCCATTTTTCGGCGTTGAACTCTCGGATATAGCTGATCTCCTGCCCCTTGAAGCCTTCGAAGAGGACCGCGGAATCACCGTAGAATTCGATCCGGATCTCATCGAAATTGTTCGTGCCGCGCCGGATGGGCAGGTCCTTGCCCCAGTAATCCGGATTGCGCGTCAGTGTGACGGAGCGTGCTGGCTCAAAGGCCGTCACGGAATAGGGCGCGGTGCCGATCGGCGCTTCTTCGAGGCTGAGGCCGGTGAAACTGCGATCGGCGAATTGCGCTTTCTTCAGGATCGGTTGCAACCCGGTCAGCAGGGGCAGTTCGCGGTCGATCGCCTTGAAGGTAAAGCGCACTTTGCGCGGGCCGACCTCTTCGATCTTGTCGATCTGGGACCACAACCCACGATAGCGCGCGTTCCCTTGGGTGCCGAGGGTCTCATAGCTCCAGATCACATCCTCGACCGTCACGGGCGAGCCATCCGAGAACTGCGCCTCCGCGCGCAGGGTGAATTCGACCCAGGACCGGTCTTCCGGGGTTTCGACCGATTCGGCGAGCAGGCCGTAGACCGTGAAAGGTTCGTCCTGGGAACGGTACATCAGCCCCTCGGAGATCAGGAAGCGCAGCTGCCACGGCGGGTTCCCCGTGATGACATAGGGATTGAGGCTGTCAAAGCCGCCCTCGTTGCCGCTGACCAGCCGGCCGCCTTTAGGCGCTTCGGGGTTGACGTAAGGCAGGGACACAAAATCAGGTGGGAGGGCAGGGTCGCCATACATAGCTATGCCATGGCGCGGCTCTGCCATCGCCGCGCCGCCAAAAATCAGCAGGGCACAGGCGCCGGTCGTCATCATTCGTTTTGCGAAATTCACCAGCCTCATATTGGCAACAATCCCTGTTCAGCCTTGGTCCGTTGATCCGGACGGTATCTAGGCTTTCGCTTGTTATCAAACTTTTAGCTTGGAAGTGGGCGAAGGAAGGCTTATAAAGAGGGCACTGCTCGATAGGTTTCTTGCCTGTATGAAACCTGCCTCAATAACTTAACGCCGGCTTCGTGCCGGCGTTTTTTTTGTGCCATAGCCAAGCCTACATGCCCAGGACGGCTTTGTGCCAAATGGCCCCCCGGGTCGCTGCCGCGCGAATCGGGAGCGGGAATCGGGGGGTGGTTCACGTGGCGTAGCCCGTGAGAGGCGCGACGTCGCTGAGGACCGCATGAAGGGTCATTCTGGCTGGGTGCCCATTCCGACCGGCAGCATCATCGCGTGGCCATTCAGCCACGACGTTCACCACAGAGACGTCAGCGACCTGACACCGAAGGACCGGCTGTGCCATGATGCGAGGACTACATTCCCAACAGGCCAGGTTTTCCCCGTGTTTCCAATCGTCCAGATGCGCTATTCCTTCTTTGGTCAATCCGGCTGGCGCTCGGACGCGAGCCAGCAGAAAGAGATCCTCTTTGCCTCGGATCGGCTGGAGCATCGGTTCCGGTTCTTGCAGCAATTTGCCATGCAGTCGCTGCTGGATCAGGAAGACCAGGACTTTGGCCTCGTTATCCTCACTTCTCAGGATCTGCCGCGTCCGCATCTCATGAAGCTGAAGGAATACGTGGGCGATATGTTGGGCGACCGGGCTGAGGTGATCCCACGCAAGCCCTCATCGGCGCACCGGCAGTTCGTCCGCTACAATTGGGCGAACCTGCCGGAAGAGGCGCGCGTCATCCAGATCGTGCTGGACGACGACGATGCACTGTCCACGGATTACATGGGCCGGATCAAGTCCGAGGCCCGCGCCATACGCGAACGGATGCCCGAGAGCGTGGAGCATTTCTTTATCTCCATGTCACGCGGGGTCAGCGCCGTCTATCGGACCGGTGACACGCATCCGCGCATGTACCGCCGCGAGGTGCCCTATACCAACCTCGGCCTGGCGCTGGTGTCGCCGGCCTGGACACGCACCAGCGCCTTCGGCATCGCGCATAAGAAGGTGGCGCGTACGCATGCGAGCTTTGTCTATAATGACCTGAGACCTTACTACATTCGCTGCGTGCATGGGGCGAACGACAGCCGCGCGATGGTGGACGAGAAATCGCCGGTTCCGGATGAAGAGATGGGTATGTTGGTGCAACGCTTCCCGCTCTTGCGGCAGGTGCTGGGGCCGGATCAGTTGCAGATCGCGGCGCAGTAACGGGGCGCGCATTCGCCGGAGCAAACCAAAAACGCCGCGCAGGATTTCCTGCCGCGGCGTTTTCCATGTCTGTGACTGCGAGACGAGAATTACTGGTTTTCGTCTTCGTCGTCGTCCGAAGCGGCGTCCTGCGACGGCTGATCGTCGTCGTCATCGTCGGAGGCTGCGGAGCCCAGATCGTCGAAGAGTTCGGAGATCTCGAAATCAGCGGCGGCTTCTTCCTCTGCGGCGAGGTCCTGGATAGACTTGCCGGAGGCCTGAAGCTCTGCTTCTTCCGGAGAGCGTGCGACGTTCAGGGTGATCTGAACCTCGACCTCGGGGTGCAGGGTGACGTTCACCGTGTGCAGACCCAACTCCTTGATCGGCATCGGGATGATGACCTGCTTACGCTCGACCGTGTAACCGGCTTCGTTGGCGGTCTGGGACACGTCACGCGGGGTGACGGAGCCGTAGAGGTTGCCGCCGTCGGAGGCCGAGCGAATCACCACGAAGGTCTCGCCGTCGAGACGCGACGCGAGGGCTTCGGCCTCTTTCTTGGTCTCAAGGTTGTTCGCTTCGAGCTGGGCCTTGCGACCCTCGAAGGAGGCGATGTTTTCCTTGGACGCGGTCAGCGCCTTGCCTTGCAGCAGCAGGTAGTTGCGCGCGTAGCCCGCCTTGACGGTGACGACGTCACCCATCTGGCCAAGCTTGGCGACGCGTTCGAGTAGAATGACATCCATCGGTCTCTCTCCTTACTTCACGGCGTAGGGCAACAGGGCGAGGAAGCGGGCGCGCTTGATGGCGCGGGCGAGTTCACGCTGCTTCTTCGCCGAGACGGCGGTGATACGGCTGGGCACGATCTTGCCACGCTCGGAGATGTAGCGCTGCAGCAGACGGGTGTCCTTGTAGTCAATCTTGGGCGCGTTGTCGCCGGAGAAGGGGCAGACTTTGCGACGACGGAAAAATGGTTTGGTGGCCATGGGTTAGTGTCCTTTCCTCAGGCGTTCGATCAACGGCGTTCGCGGCGACGGTCGTCGCGCTCTTCGCGCTTTTGCATCTGGATCGACGGGCCTTCGGCATGTTCGTCAACCTTGATGGTCAGCACGCGCATCACGTCATCATGCAGACGCATCAGACGCTCCATCTCCTGCACGGCGGGGGCCGGTGCGTCGGAGCGCAGAAAGGCATAGTGGCCCTTGCGGTTCTTGTTGATCTTGTAGGCCATCGTCTTGACGCCCCAGTACTCGTGTTCCACGAGTTTCCCGCCGTTGTCGGACAGGACGGCGCCGAAGTGTTCGATGAGGCCTTCGGCCTGCGCGTTGGAAAGATCCTGGCGCGCAATAAAGACATGCTCATATAGCGGCATGTGTGCTCCATTTCTATCAGGGCGCGTTTCATAGGAGGGCATGATCTTGCCGCGGCCCATCCACGAGAGTCCGCGCGGTTCATACGTCTTGCGGCAAGAGGCGTTCCTTTAGCGCGGATCGGTGGTGGCGACAAGACGGGTTGGCGGGCCGGTGGCGCTATGACCAGTCGTCGTGGTTCCGGTCTGCGGCGAGGGCCCGGATCGGCGGAATTCCGCGGCTGGCGTGGCGGTGGCGTGACGGGCAGCGATTTCGTCACATTCCCGCCGCAATTGCTCTGTTATGAGAAACGATATCAGGCCCGGCCGAGAGTGATTCATCAGAAGTCACAGCGCCAAAAAAAAGAGACGAGCAGAGAATGGCATTCATAAGCAACCCGCCCGCGACGGCGCGGCAAACGCGGCGTGGCACCTGCGCTGGATTTATCCGGCACGACATGCAGCGTCAGCGGTTCGGACGCACCGACACGCCCGAGCCACCCACAGCGCTCGGCTTGAGGACAAAGATCACAAGCGCGCGGTGGCGGCGCAGGGACAGCGTCACTCTCGGTGGGCTGGCCATTACGCTCGGTCTGGTAATGGCGGTGTTGCTGCCGGGCGTGCTGGCGCTGATCATCGGGCTTGTCGCGACCTTTGCTGCGGCGCGGATCGCGCTGCGCAGCGGGCGGGGCCGTGGGCGCCGCAGGGGGCAGGCAGGCAAGCGGCGCAGGGGTCCTGCGGGCCGCGCTCTGTCCGATTTTCACTGACATCGTCATGCTTTAAGATGGTGGCGCACAGAACTAGAGGCGCGCGCCGCCCATCTCATGGCGGCTTAAACTCAGGCTGCCTGATTGCCACGGCGCGTCGCAAAGGCTATCCCGGCCCGTAGATTTTCAGGGAGAAGACCATGAGCCGCGCATTCGTGTTTCCAGGGCAGGGTGCCCAGACCATCGGAATGGGCAAGGCCCTTGCCGAGGCCTATCCCGCCGCCAAAGCCGTCTTTGATGAGGTGGACGACGCACTTGGTGAAAAGCTCTCTACCCTGATCTGGGAGGGCGAACAGGACGCGCTGACCCTGACACAGAACGCCCAGCCCGCGTTGATGGCGACCTCTCTGGCCGCATTCCGTGCGCTGGAGGCCGAGGGCGTCGGGATCGATGCGGCGAGCTACGTTGCCGGTCACTCGCTCGGGGAATATTCCGCGCTGGCTGCGGCGGGTGCGTTCAGCGTCAGCGATGCGGCACGTCTGCTGCGCACGCGTGGTCTGGCCATGCAACAGGCGGTGCCCGTGGGCGAGGGCGCGATGGCGGCCCTTCTGGGACTCGACTTTGAAACAGCACAGTCGGTGGCCGAAGAGGCCGCCGAGGGCGATGTCTGTCAGGCGGCCAACGATAACGATCCATCTCAGGTCGTCGTTTCAGGGCACCGCGCGGCGGTTGAGCGGGCGGTAGAGATCGCCAAGGGACACGGGGCCAAGCGGGCCATGTTGTTGCCCGTCTCCGCCCCGTTTCATTGCGCCTTGATGGAGCCCGCCGCCCGGGTGATGGCCGAGGCGCTGGACGATGTCGATCTGAACCGGCCCGCCGTGCCGCTCGTCAGCAATGTGCGCGCCTCCGCGATCAGTGACCCGACCTCCATCCGGTCGCTACTGGTCGAACAGGTCACCGGGGCCGTGCGTTGGCGGGAAAGCGTGCTCTGTATGGCCGCGAACGGGGTGAGCGAAGTTTGGGAGATCGGCGCTGGCAAGGCGCTCTGCGGTATGATCCGGCGCATCGACAAGTCGCTGACCTGTCAGGCGGTCGGCACGCCCGAAACTGTGGCGAGCGCCGTAGCTTCTCTGCAGGGTTGAGCGTTCCGCGCCATGGACCGGCCGGGTGTGCGACATCCGCCGGTCGTGAAATAGTCAAGACGACGAAACCGGTCACGCGGGACGAGGACCAACCGTCGCGCCGGATGAACGAAAGGGTGAGATATGTTTGATCTGACGGGTAAGGCGGCCTTGGTCACCGGGGCCTCTGGCGGAATAGGCGGCGCGATTGCCAAGGCGCTGCATGGCGCGGGCGCGACGGTCGGCCTGTCTGGCACGCGCCTCGAACCGCTTGAGGCTTTGGCGGCGGAGCTGGGAGAGCGCGCCCATGTGCTGCCCTGCAACCTCGGCGACAGCGAGGCGGTGGAGGCCCTGCCCAAGCAGGCCGTCGCAGCCATGGGCAGCCTCGACATCCTGATCAACAACGCCGGGATCACCAAGGATCAGATCTTCATGCGGATGTCGGACGAGGATTGGGCCAACGTGCTCGACGTGAACCTGACCTCGACCATGCGGCTTTGCCGGGGTGTCATGCGCCCGATGATGAAGGCGAGATGGGGTCGGATCATCAACATCTCTTCCATCGTCGGGGCGACCGGCAACCCCGGTCAGGCGAATTACGCGGCCTCCAAGGCTGGTGTCGTCGGCATGACAAAATCCATCGCCTATGAGGTGGCGAGCCGTGGCATCACCGCCAATTGCGTCGCGCCGGGGTTCATCGCCACCGCGATGACCGACAAGCTGACGGATGAGCAGAAAGACAAGATCAACACGCAGATCCCCGCCGCCCGCATGGGGACAGGGGATGAGATCGCGGCAGCCGTGCTCTACCTCGCCTCGCCGGAGGCCGGCTATGTGACGGGCGCGACGCTGCATGTAAACGGCGGCATGGCGATGCTCTAATGCGCGCCGGTAGTCTGTGCGGTTGCCGGGCGAGGTGTCGTTTATCGCCGCCCGTCCTCGGAGGATCGCGCTGATGATCGCAACAAGACGCATGGGGCAGGCGGCTTTGTGTATAAGTGCCCCTCAGCCGCCGAAGGTGAGAATTGACATCGTCTTGCAAGGCGTCCTGGGGGCTTTCTGAACGATAGAGTTCAGATTAACATTTTCGCAATGTTGCAAGGTCAGAGGAAACGTCCCCGACGGCTGTCGCAGCCGGTTTTGTCCGCGCGTGCCACGAGAGGTGCAAAGGATGCGCTTGCTGCCCTTGGCAGGGTCGGGGTGACAGGTTAAGACAGGCCGACAAAGATCGGGAGTTAGCCTTGAGCCAGTCGGATTCATTCATCGAAGAAGTGAGCGACGAAGTCCGCCGCGACAAGTTGTTCGCGACCTTCCGCCGGTATGGCTGGATCGCCGCGATCCTCGTGGTGCTGATCGTCGGCGGGGCGGCCTGGTATGAATACCGCCGCGCCCAGGACACCGCCACAGCCGAAGCCTACGGGGATGCGTTGCTGACGGCGCTGGAGCAGGGCGAACCGGCCGAGCGCGCTACGGCGCTGGATGCGATCGCAGTGGATAGCGCTGACGCAGGCGCGCTGCGCGACCTCATGCGCGCTGGCGAATTGGCCGAGGCGGACGACACCGACGCGGCGGCTGATGTGCTGAACGGCGTGGCAAATGAGGCGGGCGTGCCGGTGATCTACCGCTCGATCGCGAAATTCCGCGCGCTGGCCCTGCAGGCCGGCACCATGCCGCCCGAAGAGCGTCGCGCCGGATACGAGGAATTGTCGGGCGTCGGAAATCCGCTGCGCCTCATGGCGATGGAACAGATCGCCATGACCTATGTCGAGGAAGGCAATTCCGAAGAGGCGCTGAACCGTCTGAAGGCTATTCAGGACGAGGCCGGGGTGACGCCGGACTTGCTTCGCCGGGTTTCTCAGTTGATTGTGGCGCTTGGCGGGGATCCGGATCCGGCGGCAGAAACCGACGCGGCGACATCCGAAGGGTGATCGTGACCGGTGAACGTGACGGCGGATATGACGGGCGTATAAAATGAGACAAGTGGGGATGCGGGCGATGGCGACGAGACAGGACGCGACGAGACAGAACCCGTTGGCGTGGATGACCCGGCTGACGATGATCCTCGGGGTCGCGACCCTCGGCGCCTGCGCCGAACCGGACGAGATTTTGCCCGGCAAGCGGGAACAGGTGACGGCGATCCTGTCAGATCAGCCGGACGGCGCGGATGACACGCAAACGGTAAACCGCACAGCTCCGGTCGCCATTCCGCGTGCCACCAACAATGCAAACTGGGTACAGCGCCCCGGCACCCCGGCAACTCGGGTCGACAACGCCGCACTCTCCGGCGCGCCGCGCCTGATCTGGGCCAGCAACATCGGCTCGGGCGATGACCGCAAGGCGCGAGTCACGGGCGATCCCGTCGTCGCGGATGGCCGGGTCTTTGCACTGGACAGCGAGGCGCGTGTCACCGCGCTCAGCACCGGTGGTGCGACCGCCTGGACCCGCGATCTGACCCCGCCGGGTGATGGCAGTGGACAGGCGACGGGCGGTGGGCTGGCCTATGGCGGAGGCAAGCTGTTCGTCTCGACTGGCTACGGCATCCTCTCCGCGCTCGACCCGGTGAGCGGCGCGATCCTGTGGGAACAGGACCTCGACGCCTCGGGAACAGGCACGCCGACGGTGGCGGGCGATATCGTTTATGTCGTTTCGGGCGATGCGACGGCCTGGGCGATCAACACCGCCAACGGGCGCGTGTTGTGGCAGGTGACGGCGACGCCGGATCGCAATTCGCTTTTGGGCGGACCGGCCCCGGCGGTAACAAATGACCTCGTGATCTTTGCCCATGCCTCGGGCGAGGTTCAGGCGGTGACACGCGCAGGCGGGCTGCAGACATGGGGGGCCTTGGTCTCGGGTCGGCGTCGCGGCTATGCGAAATCCGAAATCGGAGACATCTCGGGTGATCCCGTGGTCTCCGGCGGGACGGTCTATACGGGCGTGCAATCCGGCTCCATGGTCGCGCTGAATGCCGAGTCCGGCGAACGACTCTGGACGGCCAAAGAGGGGCCGATGTCCCCCGTCTGGGCGGTCGGCGATGCGGTGTTCCTGGTGTCGGATTTGAATGAGCTGGTGCGCATCGATGCCGCGACCGGTGAGCGGGTCTGGGGTGAAAAGCTGCCACTCTTCACCACCGAACGTCCCCGCCGCCAGCGCGAGGTCTATGCCCATTACGGACCGATCATGGCCGGTGGCCGGTTGATCGTCGCTTCGGGCGACGGCGCGCTTCGCAGCTTTGATCCGGCGAGCGGTGCCTTGTTGGGCCAGGCGGAGATCCCCGGCGGCGCCTCCTCGAACCCGGTGGTTGCGGGCGGCACGCTTTACGTTGTGTCGCGGCGCGGTCAACTGCTGGCTTTCCGTTGACGCAGGAATAGGGTATCGGGGCGACTTTCACCCCTTTTCCAAGGGATCGAGGTCCGGATGTCCTTTACTCTCGCCATTGTCGGGCGGCCCAATGTGGGCAAGTCGACGCTGTTCAATCGCCTCGTCGGGCGACGGCTTGCGCTGGTCGATAACCAGCCGGGTGTGACCCGCGATCTGCGCGAGGGCGAAGCGCGCCTCGGCCATTTGCGCTTTACCGTGATCGACACCGCCGGGCTGGAAGAGGCGACGGATGAGAGCCTGCAAGGCCGGATGCGCAAGCTGACCGAACGCGCGGTCGATATGGCGGACGTCTGCCTTTTCGTGATCGATGCGCGCGCGGGCGTGACCTATGCGGATCAGTTCTTTGCCGAAATTCTGCGCAAACGCTCGGCCCATGTGATCCTTGCCGCCAACAAGGCGGAAGGGCGCGCTGGCGAGGCCGGCCTGATGGAAGCCTATGAGTTGGGCCTTGGCGAGCCTGTGCGCTTGTCGGCCGAGCATGGCGAAGGGATGAGCGATCTGGCCTCGGTCCTCGACCCGATCGCGGACCAGTTCGCCGCACGCGAGGAGGAAGCCGCGCGCCGGATGGAGGCCGAAGGGCTGACCCCCGACACCGACATGGACGTCGACGAAGAACCCGAGGACGACGAAAGCTGGCGTCCGAGCGAGGATCGCCCCTTGCAAGTTGCGGTGGTCGGGCGACCCAATGCGGGCAAATCCACGCTGATCAACCGCATCCTCGGCGATGATCGTCTGTTGACGGGCCCCGAGGCGGGGATCACGCGGGATTCGATCTCACTGCGGATGGACTGGGGCGGCCTGCCGGTTCGGATCTTTGATACCGCCGGGATGCGCAAAAAGGCCAAGGTTCAGGAAAAGCTCGAAAAACTCTCGGTCTCCGACGGTTTGCGCGCGGTGAAGTTCGCTGAGGTCGTCGTGGTGCTGCTGGACGCGGCCATTCCGTTCGAACAGCAGGATCTGCGGATTGCGGACCTCGCCGAGCGTGAGGGGCGCGCGGTGGTGATCGCGGTCAACAAATGGGACATGGAAGAGGACAAGCAGGGCAAGCTGCGTGATCTGCGCGAAGCGTTCGAGCGTCTCCTGCCCCAGTTGCGCGGCGCGCCGCTGGTCACGGTGTCGGCCAAGACCGGGCGGGGTCTGGACCGGTTGCAAGCCGCCGTCGCGCAGGCGCATGAAGTCTGGAACCGCCGTATTTCTACCGCAAAGCTCAACCGCTGGCTCATCGGCATGCTGGAGATGCATCCGCCCCCCGCTCCGGGCGGGCGACGGATCCGCATGCGCTATGTCACGCAGGCCAAGACGCGGCCCCCCGCATTCGTCGTCATGTGTTCTCACCCTGATGCAGTCCCGGCGAGCTATTCGCGCTATCTGGTGAACGGTCTGCGCAATGATTTTGACATGCCGGGGACGCCGATCAGGATGTATCTGCGATCTCAGGCCGAGAAGAACCCCTATAAGGGGCGCAAGAAATCTACGCCCTCGCGGTTGCGAAAGCATTTGGGCAAGGGTGGGTACTCCTGATTGCAGGGTCTGGTGTGGGTGTCTACCTGCGCCTCCGGCGGGAGTATTTTGGACGAGATGAAGCCGGGCGTCAGCGACGGATTCGGCGCAGGAGCGGCCAGATCAAGAGCGCGGCGCCGATCACTGCGAGCACGATCATCACCGGGCGCAACGGGTCGAGGTTGGCGATCGTGATGCCGAAGAGCGCCCAGACGACGGCGGCCGCGTAGGCCGGTTCGGGGATTCGCCGAAGGATGAGGACGCCGAGCACGAGCGCCAGCAGCAAGAGCGCGGCGTGGATCGGCATGACTGGTGTGCCGCCGTATCCGGTGATGAGCACCGCGGTCGCGACGCAGGAGGCCGCCGTCAGCCACCCGGCATAAAGCCCGATGGGCGCGCGCAGCCACCAGAGGTCTGCTCGCGGACTGCGGATCAGCGCCAGCGCGGCGCCGGCCCACATGATCCAGATCAGAACGGTCGACCATATGGGTGAGGCATTCGCGACCGGGATCCAGGCGGTGCCGACGATAAGTGAGACCAGGAGCGGCGGGCGCACCCTTTGCCACGCCGGATCCTCCGCGCGGTTGAACAGGCCATAGGTCGCGGAGATCACCAGCCACGCATAAATCGGCAACCAGATCGAAAACGCCCAGCCCGCCGGTTGGATCGGCGGATCGTATTGCGGCACCGGAAAGCGATCCGGCGGGAAGCCGTTGAACCCGCTGCTTAACACGGGAGAGAGGGCAAAGGCGATGGCGGCGAGCAGGGTCGCGAGGGGGATCAGGCGGGTCATGCGAGGTCTACGCGTGACCGCCCGGATCGGTTCACTTTTTTCACCTTGGGTGCTGCGCCGGGGGGGGCGTGTCACCCGGGCGCGCCCCGTCAGACCAATGTACCGTCGGCCGCGAGCGTCGTCTTGCCGCCGAGCCATGGGTGCAGCGCCTCGGGCAGAGTGACAGAGCCATCCGCCTGCTGCCCGTTCTCCAGCACCGCGATCAGGCAGCGCCCGACGGCGAGGCCGGAGCCGTTCAGCGTGTGCACGAATTCGGGCTTGCCGTCCTTGGGGCGGTAGCGCGCGTTCATTCGGCGGGCCTGGTAGTCGCCGCAGACTGAGACCGAAGAGATCTCGCGGTAGGCGTTCTGACCCGGCAGCCAGACCTCGATATCATGGGTGCGGCGCGCGCCTGCGCCCATGTCGCCGGTGCAAAGGACAACGGTGCGGAAAGCGAGGCCGAGTTTCCTTAGGATCCCTTCGGCACAATCGGTCATCCGGTCGAGTTCCGCCCGGCTGTGATCGGGGTGAGTGATCGAAACCATCTCGACCTTTTCGAACTGGTGCTGGCGCAGCATCCCGGCGGTGTCGCGCCCCGCCGATCCGGCCTCGGAACGGAAGCATTGGGTGTGGGCGACGTAGCGGCGCGGCAGGTAGGATTCCTCAATCGTGGTGTCGTTGACGATGTTGGTCAGGGTGACTTCGGCGGTCGGGATCAGCCACCAGCCTTCGCGGGTCTTGTAGCTGTCTTCGCCGAATTTCGGCAATTGACCGGTGCCGAGCATCATCTCCTCGCGCACCAGAACCGGGGTCCAGGTCTCGGTCAGCCCGTTCTCGCTGATGTGCGTGTCGAGCATGAATTGCGCGAGCGCCCGGTGGATGCGCGCGACGCCGGAGGAAAGAACGACAAAGCGCGCGCCTGACAGTTTCGCGGCCGTCTCGAAATCCATGCCGGGTTTGACCGAGGGCAGGTCGTAGTGTTCGAGCGGCGTGAAGTCGAACTCGGACGGCGTGCCATGGGTGCGCAGCTCGACGTTGTCGGATTCGTCCGTCCCCTCGGGGGTGTCCTCATAGGGCAGGTTCGGGATCCGCAGAAGCAGGTCGGTCAATTCGCTGTCCAGCGCCTTGGCCTCGGTCTGCATACGGGCGATTTCGTCTTTCTTGGCGGCGACGAGGGCGCGCAGGCGTTCGAATTCAGCCTCGTCCCCGCTGGCCTTGGCGCGGCCGATCAGCTTGGAACTGGCGTTCTGCTCGGCCTGAGCGGTTTCGGCGGCATGAATGCAGGCGCGGCGCTTTTCGTCCAGTGCAAGGATCTCGGCGGAGACAGGCGAGACCCCGCGACGCGCCAGAGCGGCGTCAAAAGCGGCGGGATTTTCACGGATGGCGCGGATGTCGTGCATGTCTGAGTTCCGGAATCATTTGCGTACCCCGCCGCTTATGGCGGATTTTTCAGGGCAGCAAAACCGGTTCAGCCTCAGGGCAGGCGCCAGCCGTCGGGACCATGACAGAACCGCGTGATGTCCATTGGACCAAAGCTGTCGTTCTCATCCGCGATCCAGCGGGTCACGGTCAGCTCCCCTTGTTCGGCGGCACCGTCAAAGTCGATGACGGCAAAGTCGTTCGGCTCTCCTCTCTGGCGCGTCGAAAGGCCGGTGCCACAATGAACCTGGAGGATCGCAGGCGCCTCGGGGTCGGGCGGGGAGACGACGTTCCAGCGGTGCAGATGCCCTGAAAGAACGACATCCGCGCCCGCCTCGACCAGTGTCCTCAGGCCCCACTCCGCGTTGATCATCGGGGATTTCGTGCTGTCCGAGGGCAGCTCAAACGGATGATGCGCGACGATGACATTCAGTCGATCCGGGGGGCTGGCGGCGCAGAGGCGCGCGGCGCGACGGATGCCCCGGCGCGAGGCCCATCCGGTCTGCCATCGCCAGGGGGACATGGTGTTGATCCCGATGACGGCCATCTCACCGGCCTGTCGGCTCGGGGCGAGGTCAGTCGCTATGTGCTTGCGATAATTGGAAAACGGGGTGAAAAAGCGTCGGAACGGGCGATGCACGGGCAGGTCGTGATTACCCGGCACGCAGAGTACGGGCGCGGTGAGGTGATCGATGAAGGCACGCGCCGCCCGAAACTGGCTCGCGCGCGCACGCTGCGTCAGATCGCCGGAGATTGCGACGATATCGGCGTTCAGCTCGTTCACCGCGCCGATCAGTGGGCGCATCAGCTCGGGTCGATCCCGCCCGAAGTGTAAATCGGAAAGGTGGACCAGTCGTGTCCTCATGCAGATCCTTCAGGTGCGGGTTGGGGGTCTGAGGCGGGCGGCGCGACAACCTGCAAGACATCCGGATGCAGGCGGAAACGGAAGGGGCTGGTCATTGTCTCTTTCTCACCGTCACGCGCCATGAGACGGTGTTTCTGACGGGTGGTTATGGTGACATCGCGACCGTAGATCATCTCCATATCACGGCCAAGACGGGCGGTGCGCCCGGCGAGGCGGATGGCGCGCAGAATGAGGCCGAACCGCCCGGCATCTGGTGCCACGAATAGCGCGAATTGATCCTTTCGCACCTCATCTGCGCCGGGCAGGTCGAATTCGTCGATCTGGTAGGCGGACTTTGCCACGAAGGCCAGGGACGAGGTCTTGCGGATGCGGGACCCGTCCACCTCTATGCCCATCGAAAGCGGTGTGCCGAGGGTGGAAAGGGCGCGGATCACCGACCAATAGGCCGCCATACGGGACCGGCCCCACCGTTTGTAAATCCCTTCGCGCTGATCGAGAATCGCGGGATAGGCCCCGAGCGAGGCGTTGTTGAGAAAGACGCGCCCGTTGACCTCGCCAATGGAAAAGGCGCGAGGCGGTGAAGTCAGTAGCACCCTGGCAGCGGCGGCCGGATCATCGAGGGGAATGTTGAGAGAACGGGCGACGTAGTTGAACGTGCCCAAGGGAATGATTCCCAAATGGGGCAGAGGCTTTGCGCCTTTGCGCGCGTCGAAAATAGCCGAGGCAACCGCCCCGATGGTGCCATCCCCGCCAGCCGCCGCGACAACGTCGAAACCGTCATCAACCGCCTGGCGGGCAAGCTTGTCGAGCGCCATACCCTTTTCGACTGCGCGTACCTCACAGGAGGGGAGTCCGGTGGAGGATGCGTCGCCGCAGAGAGTATCTTCGATCTGCTGGAACAGGCTGGGATCGCGTCGCCCCGAGCCGGGGTTGGCGATAACACAGACGCGACGGGACGAGGTCTGCGAATCAGTCTGGACGTCAGCGGTACGCTCGGCCGGTTCAGCGGGCCCCTGGGGTGAGGAGAGTTGCATTCCGTTTGGCCGACCTTCGTATTCTTCTGTGGGGGTAACGTCGCGAACCCGACACAGGTTCCATGAAACTTACGCGTCGGAAAATGCGCAAGAAAAAGGGGCCGCAAAGGCGGCCCCTGATCCGTCAATAACCGAAGTTATTTCTTTTCGAACTCAGGCATGGCTTCCAGATCGGCCTCTGCCATCGCGGTGTAGATGCGAACATCGTCACCACCGTCCTGACGCAGGATCTGAAGGTCGGTCAGCTTCATAGCGACCGGCTTTTCACCAATCCCGAGGAAACCGCCGATGTCGACGATCGCGTCGGTGATCTTGCCGTCTTCCGAAACGATGAGCTCGGAGATTTCACCGACCCATTCGTCGTTGGCATCGTAGACACGGGCACCGTCAAGGTTCTCTGCGGTCAGATAGGTTTCTTCGACCGGAGTGCCGGCAAAGTTGCTGGGTGCTGCATCGGCGCTGTCAGTCTGAACGGTCGGGTTGGCGTTGGTGTCGACCTCAGCAGTGTCGGTGTCCGTCAGCTCGCCTTCTTCGGCAGCCATATCGGTCTCTTCAGTGCGTTCGACATCTGCGTTACCGGTCACGCCCTCACGGTTGGCGGTGGCGTTGGCGGTCGCCTGAACACCGTTCATGGCGTCTTTGGCCTCGGATTCGACTTCCTGCCCGGCGTTTTCGGCTGTGCGCTCAACGTCAGCAGCAGCACGCTCAGCGGTGCGCTCCATCTTGAATTCGGGCGCTTCTTCCAGCGTGGCCGGGTCAGCGTTCAGCACCAGGTAGAAATCCTCGGGCTGCTCGGTCGCGTTGTCGGACACGAACTGGATCTGGTCGAGGTTTACAGCAACCTGACGCTCGCCCATTCCAAGGAAGCCGCCAATGTCGACCAGCACGTTCTGGACCTGGCCGTCACGGGACATGATGACGTCGTTGATTTCACCGATGTCTTCCCAGTTGTCGCCGACGCCTTCGACTTCGGTCACCTCGCCGCTTTCAGCAGCAGCATAGACGCGCATGCCGATGAAATCGGAGGCATGAACTTGGCCTTCTTTCATTTCAGTCGCGAAGGGGGATTCGGACATATGGGCTTCGGCGGTTGCAGAGCCGGCTGCGCCAGCGGCGATCAATGCGGTTGTGAGCAAAAGATGTTTCATGGTCTCTCTCTCTTTTGTTAGTCATGGTGGTGCGGCTGGGCCGCTTCATGGTGGCACAACACGAAACCGTGCGGCGAAGTTCCCGATGGGAGTAAAACAAATTAAATTAGCGTAAGGCCGTCTAAACCCTTGTCACGGGGGCCGGCCGACCTAGCGATGAGGTAGCATGCCACCATGAAAAACAGCACGTCTCACCCCCCATTGGCCGTCACGATAGGCGACACCGCCGGGATCGGACCCGAGGTGGCACTGCGCGCCCTGTCGCAGCCCGACATGCCCCGCTGCGTACTGATCGGACCGCCTGCCGCAGCGGTGCGCGCGCGCGATCTTGTGGCACCGGGGGTCGAGATCACGGTGGTCGAAGCCCCGGAAGAGGCGCTTAACCTGCGCAGCGGCGTGGCGATGATCCCCAGCAGCCGGAGCCAGCCTCACCCCTACGGTGAAGTTTCTCGCCAGGCGGGTCAGATGGCCTATGACGCGATCATGATGGCGATTTCGCTGGCCAAGGCAGGGCGGGTCGCGGGCATTGTCACCGGCCCGATCCACAAGGCCGCTCTGGCCGCCGCCAATATCCCGTTTCCCGGTCACACGGAAATGCTGGAACAGCATAGTGGCGTGCGTGATGCCGGGGGACGGGTCGCCATGATGCTGGCGAATGACGTGTTGCGCACCGTTCTTGTCACCATCCACGTCTCGCTGCGCGAGGCGATCGAGCAGGCGGATCACGCGGCGCAGATGCGCACGATCCGGCTGGCGCACAAGGCCTGTGTCGCCTTTGGCATCGGCAACCCGCGGATCGCAGTCGCAGGCCTGAACCCGCATGCCGGGGAGGACGGCCTCTTTGGACGCGAAGAGATCGAGATCATCGCCCCCGCCATTGCCGAGGCGCGCGCCGAAGGCATGGACGTCAGCGGTCCGCATCCTGGCGATACGGTATTCATGCAGGCGCGGACGGGGAAATTCGATATCGTCGTCGCGCAATACCACGATCAGGGGCTGATCCCGATCAAGTACATGGGTCTCGACAAGGGGGTCAACGTCACGCTCGGCCTGCCATTCGTGCGCACCTCTCCCGATCATGGCACAGCATTCGACATCGCGGGGCAGGGGATTGCGAACCCGGAGTCGATGGTTCAGGCGATCAGGATGGCCGACCGGATGTCGCGCTCAAAGTTACGGGCATAAACGCTACGGGCTTAATCGGCGGTTCGGGCTGCGCGGCGAAACGAAGCGGCGTGGCTCAGACCCCGCGAAGGGCGAGCACCGCGTTCAGCCCGCCAAAGGCAAAGGCGTTGGACAGCACCACATCGACCTTGGCCTGTCGCGCCTCGTTCGGTACGACGTCCAGCGTGCACTCGGGGTCGGGTTCCTCGTAACCGATGGTCGGGGCGATCACCCCGTCGCGCACTGCCATGATGCAGGCCAGCAGCTCCACCGCGCCGGTGCCCCCGATCACATGCCCGTGCATCGACTTGGTGGAGGAGATCATCACCTTGTCCGCATGCGGGCCGAGGGCGTCGGCCACTGCGGCGCATTCGGTTTTGTCGTTGGCCGCCGTTCCGGTGCCGTGGGCGTTGATATAGCTCACCTGCTCGGGGTTTACGCCGGCATCCTTCATCGCGCCGGAAATCGCGCGCGCCGCGCCCTGCTTGGACGGCATCACGATGTCCGAGGCGTCCGAGGACATGGCAAAGCCAATCAATTCGGCCAGTATCTCCGCGCCGCGCGCCTTGGCGTGTTCATATTCCTCAAAGACGAAAATGCCCGCGCCTTCGCCCTGCACCATGCCGTTGCGGTTGGCGCTGAAGGGGCGGCAGGCGTCCTTGGACATAACGCGCAAGCCCTCCCAGGCCTTCACCCCACCAAAGCACAGCATCGATTCCGAGCCGCCCGTGACCATCGCCGGCGCCATGCCGCTGCGCACCATCTGAAAGGCCTGCGCCATGGCGTGGTTCGACGAGGCGCAGGCGGTCGAGACGGTGAAGGACGGCCCCTTGAGGTTGTATTCCATGCTGACGTGGCTGGCGGCGGCGTTGTTCATCAGCTTGGGCACGACGAAAGGATGCACCCGGTTCTTGCCGTCCTCATAGACCGAGCGGTAATTGTCGTCCCAGGTCGAGACGCCACCGCCGGCAGTGCCGAGAACGACGCCGGACTTGGAGGCCAGTTCACCGATGAATTCCAGCCCCGATTGCTCGATCGCCTGTTTGGCGGCAAAGAGGGTGAACTGGGTGAACCGATCATAAAGCGCCATTTGCTGGCGATTGAATTGCGCGTCGGCCTCAAAACCCTTGACCTGTCCGCCGATGGTGATCGCAAGTCGTTCGACGTCGCGAAACTCCAGCTCGCCAATGCCGCAGAGTCCCTCCTGCATCGCCTGCATGGTCTCGGGCACCGAATGGCCGAGCGAATTGATCGTTCCAGCGCCGGTAATGACGACGCGCTTCACGATTTCTGATCCGCCACCAGCTTTTCGATATTCCTGACGATGGATCCGACAGAGGAGATATCGAAATCGCTTTCTGTCGGCTCGTTGGCGTTGAAAGGCACCTGGATGTCAAAAGCCTCCTCGATTGCGAAGATGCTTTCGACAAGCCCGAGGCTATCTATCCCGAGGTCTTCGAGCGACGACTCCATCGTCACATCGGCAGGGTCAATCATGGCCTGATCGGCGATGATTTCGATGACCTTATGCTTGATATCCATGGTGCCGGCCCCCCAAAGGCTGATTTAGCCGGGATCTAATCATTCTGGTCCGACTTGAAAACCGCTTTTTGCAGCTTTGCCACCTCTGTGAACAGGCGGGGAAGGCGGCGCAGGGCCTTGTAGGTCTCAAGATGCGTGTCCATCTTCATCGCCGGATAGCCCAGAACGACGCGGCCCGCGGGCACCTTGGACAGGATCTTGGTGCCGCCACCCGCGACGACGTTGTCGCCCACTGTCGTGTTGTCAGTGACGCCGACCTGACCGCCGAGGATCACGTTGTTGCCGATGACCGTGGAACCGGCAACACCGACCAGCGCGGCGAACAGACAATCATGGCCAACGCGGACGTTGTGCGCGACATGGCAGAGGTTGTCGATCTTGCAGCCGTTGCCGACCTCGGTCGGGCGGATGGTGCCGCTATCGACGCAGCTATTCGCGCCCAGTTCGACGTCATCCCCGATCACCACGCTGCCAAGGGAATGGATGCGCAGCCAGCTTTGACCCTGGGCCGTGACAGCGTCGCCGAGGGACGCGCGCGCCTGTTCCACGGTCGATTCCTCGGGTGTGACAAAGCTGAGCCCGTCCGCCCCGACCACCGCACCGGGTTGTGCGACGAACCGCTCGCCGATCCGCACGCGCGCCATGATGCGCACGCCCGGATGCAGGATGGCAGAGCAACCGATGCGGGTTGCCTCGCCGATATAGCACTGCGGCCCGATCACGCTGCCCGCCCCGATCTGCACATTCGCGCCGATATAGGCCATCGGTCCAACCGAGACGTTTTCACCCAATCGCGCCGTTGCCTCGATGATCGCGGTTGGATGAATGCCCGTGCCGTATCCCTGTCCGGGGTCCAGCATCGCAGTCAGTCCGGCCATGGCGACGCGTGGACGCTGCACCAGCACCGCCGCCTTGAGGCCGAGTGCCTTCCAATCCGCATCGGCCCAGAGGATCGCGACCTCTGCATGTCCTTCGCCGAGGCGCTCCGCATAGGCGGGTTTCATCGCCAGTGCGATGTCGCCGGGGGTCGCGGTCGCAGGCTCGGCCGCGCCGGAAACAGTCAGGTCGACCGCCCCCTCGACGCGGGCCCCGATGGCATCGGCAATCTGTTGAACGGTAAAGGTCATCGTGGTCTCCCGGACGGGGTGTCCGGGTTGCAGTTAGCCCCGAACGCCGCGCAATTCCACCCCTTCACGCGCCAGCGCGTTCCAGATTTTGCCGTCCCGCTCATAGACGTCGCGGCGATAGGTCATGCGACCCTTGGCCTGACTGACCGCGGTGCGATAGATCAGATGGACCGGCAGCGGCTCGGCCAGATTCACACGGGTTTCCATTCCGGTCCGCAGTTTCGACTGGAACAGCCCCTTGGGGTCGTCGGTCTGCCAGGCGAGCAACGCATAGGCGAAATCAAAGGGGTCGTTCAGACGGATGCAGCCGTGGCTGAAGGCGCGGGAATCCCGCGAAAACAGGCTTTTGGCCGGTGTGTCGTGCAGGTAGATGTTGTGCACGTTCGGGAACATGAACTTAACGAGGCCCAGCGCGTTGCGTGACGACGGCGGCTGTTTGATGTCGAACGGAAAATTGCGCTTGCTATAGGCGGCAAAGTTGACCGAGCCGCGATTGACCACCTGACCACGCGCGTTCACCAGATTGAGGTGACCGTTCGAATAGGGGTTCCGCTTGAACGCCGGCAGGTATTCGTTGACGGCGATGGAGCGCGGCACGTTCCACGTCGGGTTGATCACCATATGCTCCATCACATCGGAAAATTCCGGAGTACGATGCGTTGAGAGGTTCTTGCCGATCACGGATTTGGTCTCGAAATAGACCTCGTCGTTCTCGATGATCCGCGATTTGAAATCGGCGAGATTGACCAGCACATGGCGTTGTCCGAGGTCCTGGTTGATCCAGCGTTCCCGCTCCATCGCGACGATGACCGATTTCAGACGGTCCTCGGCGGGGATATTGACCTGCTGCATGGTGGTGCTGCCCGCGACGCCGTCCTGGGGGAGGCCGTGGTCAACCTGAAATTCGAGGATAGCTCGCTCCATCGCGGCATCATAGGTCGTTGCCACTGTGCGCGGCAGGTAGCCCATGACCATCAGCCGGTTGCGCAGGGCGATCACGTCATTGCCGCTTGCGCCGGGCTTCACGCTGGTGTCGCGCACCGCTGGACCAAAGCCGCCCTGGGCGATCAAGGTCTCCAGCCGCAGTTTTTCGCGCATCAGCCGGTTATATTCGGCGCGCTGTGGCGGCAGCGACGCGAGGAAGCCTGCGGGATCGTCAGAGGTGATCCCCTGCAGATAAACGGAGGCCTCGCGCAACGGGATCTCACGCACGATTCCGGGGTCGATCCGTTTGGGCGTCAGGAGGCCGGTCTGAATATCCGCAGCATAGGCGAGGTAGAGGCGCGAAAGTTTGACGTCGAGCCGCGCGCGCGTCACGTCGTCGTGGGCCGCGCGCATCGCCTGCATCACGCCGGGCACGTCGTAGGCGACCGTAGGTAAGCCGTGATCACTGACCGAATTGAGGGCGGTCAGAAGGGCGCGGCGCCGGGTGATGAACGGCTCCCCTGCGCCTGTCCAGATGGGCCGGAAATCGTTTGCGCGATAATAGCTGGCAAGCTCGCGATCCTCCGACGCAGCTTGCGCCACTGTCTGCTGGAAGGCAGTGACCTGGACCGTGAAGGCCTCGGCTGTCGTCTGGCTTTGAGCAAGGCCGGGGCCAGCCGTCACGGCAATGGCAATGAGAGCGGAGGCAGAGATCCGGCGGGCGCGCGTCGCGAACATTATGTCTTCATCCTTCTTAACAGGCTCTTAACTTATACAGTGGCGACTTCTTGCCCAGAGTGTCCACTCACAATAATATTTCTACATTAACATCTTTCCGTTTGATGCAAGACCGCTACGCGCGGCGCGCGAACACGGCTCACCGTCCCGGTTCCGCCTGTTTTGGCAGATTCTCGCCGAAACGGAGAGAGTCACTAAAATGGTTGTCAATTGCGCCTTGGTCCAACCGCCCACCTATGCGATAAAAATGATGCATCTGGGGATGAGATGTAGAAATCGCCGCGTAACATCGCGGCACAGGTAGCGACGGGACAGGCGCGAAACATGGCAATCGAAAGCTCGGCGGGACTCTCGCGGCGTGCGCTCTTGGGCGCATTCGCGGCAACAGCAGTGGTAGCCGCCCCCACATTCTCCAAAGCAGCAGGTATCTTGCGCAACGCAGGCGATATTCGCCGCATCCGCATGTACTCGGCCCGAACCGGTGAACGGCTGGACATGATCTATTGGGTCGAGGGTCACTACATCAAGGACGCGGTGAAGGAAGTGAACCACTTTATGCGTGACTGGCGCAATGATGGTGTCAGGATGATCGACCTGCGGACCATCGACATCATGGCTGCCTCTCACAACCTGATGGATGTCAGCGAACCCTACATGCTGTTGTCGGGTTACAGAACACCCCAGACAAACGCGATGCTGCGGTCGAAATCCCGTAACGTTGCGCGCAATTCCCTACATATGAAGGGGCAGGCGGCTGATCTGCGGTTGTCCTCACGCTCCGTCAACCAAATGGCAAAGGCGGCCTCAGCCTGCCGTGCAGGTGGTGTCGGGCGCTACAGCGGGTCGAACTTTGTGCATATGGATTGCGGACCTGTGCGGGCCTGGGGCGCGTAAGGCGCAGGTCAGGCTTCGGGCGTATAGCGCCCCGCAGCCTCGGATCTGATCTCCGTCCCGATCGACACAACGGACCAATCCTGAGGGGAACGTGATTGCGCGCTCTGTCTTGGCGACGCGGTTCTCACGAGGTAGTTGATAGCGGCAGGGTATCCGGGCCGGTGCCGCTTTTTTGGCGCCGGATCCTTTGGACCCGGCCCTTCCCCCCCCCACACGCTTTCTGGGACGCCTGACTGGTCAGTCCAACGAAAAACGCCCGCCGAAATGGCGAGCGTTTCACACGTGTTTCGCATCCCGCAGGGCGGGAAGCGCGGTTATTGCTGCGGCGGGGCAATCACACCGGTGGATTCGTAACTAGCGGTAAAGCCGGTGAGAGAGAGCGAAAGCTCAACCGGCTTGTCCTGAGCCTCGAAGGGAAAAATCGTGACCGTGGCGACATTGCCCTTCTTGAAGGCGGCGACATCCGCCGGAAGCAAGCCGATACGGGCATAACACCCACCCTGATCGCAGAAGGCATACCGGTAGACCTTGCCTTGTGAGCTGTCGACCGCAACGCGCAGGTCCTTCGATAGCGCGGTCCCATGGGGGACGGCGATTGTGGCACCCGCGGCCACCTGACCGCCTGGCGGCAGTTTTTCGATGATCACCTCGGCGACGGGATTATTTTCGTCACCGCGTAACAATTGGTACATTTGGCAAGGTTCCTGCGTCGGATCTTCCATTTTCACGCATTGGATTTGCCAGTCGCCGGTCTGCTCGCGCACATAAGCGTCGCCGAGCCCCGGAGCTTCGGCCTGACCGGTGTCCAGAGTCGGATCGGTGGGCGTCGTCTCTGCGGTCGCGGCCCCCGTCGTCGCGTCTTCGTTTGCCGCGCTGTCGGTCGCCGGGGCGGAGGTGTCCGGTGTCGCGCTCTGGGCTGAATCCTCGGGCTTTGGGGCGGCGGCGTCATTGGATTGCGCCAGTGCCGCGCCGGAAAAGGCAGCGAGGGCCAGAACGGAGAGCAATGTCTTTTTCTTTAACATTTTGATCCCGTTTCAAGATTGATATCGCAGCGGGACTATCATCTTGGCCACGGCTTGTCAGGGGAAAATCGGTCCCCTGTGCTTGGGCAGAGCGACACAGCGACATTCTGCCGGGTCTGCTCAGGGTCGCGGAAAATCTGCTGGCGACCACAACGCGAAAAGGGACCCGTAGGTCCCTTTTCTCTTCTCCCTGTCGGACTGGCCGACTTATATTTTATGAGACGCTAGGAGGTTTGCCCTGAACCGTCAACATGGAATCTCTCGAAAAAAAGCATGCGCTCGTCATGTTTGCAAGGCGTTTCAACGCAATAAATTCGTCCGGGCAAGAAATGCACGGCCAATTGCTCTTCGCGGGCCGCAAGACGAATTCCGGGAAATAGGCTAAGCCGAAAAAAAAAGCCGTGCCACGAGGGCACGGCCAGTCAACAGGGAGGAAGTATGTGCCCGCCAGAGGACATTCGGCGGCCACGAATTCACTCTGGCAGACAGAAGTTAAGATAGTATGTTCGACCAACAGGAAGATACGCAGCGAGGGCGATCATGGACGGGCATGTATTCATCGGCGGCGGGGGCGAGGACTACGCCGTCAAGCAGGGGCTCGCCCTCAAGTACGCCAACCGGCATGGGCTGGTGGCCGGCGCGACCGGCACCGGCAAGACCGTCACGCTGCAGATCATGGCCGAGGGGTTCGCCGCGGCCGGGGTTCCAGTTTTCCTGTCCGATGTGAAGGGCGATCTCTCGGGCTTGGCCGAGGCCGGGTCGGAAAGTTTCAAACTGCACGACGCCTTCATGGAGCGGGTGCGCACCATGGGTTACGACGATTTCGCCTACCAAAGCTTTCCAGTGCTGTTCTGGGACCTCTTCGGTGAGCAGGGCCATCCGATCCGCACCACGGTCACGGAAATGGGGCCGCTGCTGCTGTCGCGCCTGATGGAGTTGACCGAGGCGCAGGAGGGCGTTCTTAACATCGCGTTCCGCGTCGCGGATGAAGAGGGGATGGCGCTGCTTGACCTCAAGGACCTGCAGGCGTTGCTGGTCTGGGTGGGGGAAAGCCGATCCGAGCTGGGCCTACGCTACGGCAATATCTCGGCTGCCTCTATTGGCGCGATCCAGCGCCGTCTGCTGGTGCTGGAAAATCAGGGCGCGGCCAAGCTTTTTGGCGAACCGGCCCTAGAGCTTGCGGACATGATGCGCACCGACACGGAGGGGCGGGGCGTGATCTCGATCCTCGCGGCGGACAAGCTGATGGGGGCGCCCCGGCTCTACGCGACGTTCTTGTTGTGGCTACTGTCGGAGTTGTTCGAGGAGCTGCCCGAGGTCGGCGATCCGGACAAACCCAAGCTGGTTTTTTTCTTCGACGAGGCGCATCTTTTGTTCGACGGCGCGCCGAAAGCCCTCGTGGATAAGGTGGAGCAGGTCGCGCGGCTGATCCGCTCCAAAGGGGTCGGCGTCTATTTCGTCACGCAGAACCCGGCAGACGTGCCGGAGGATATTCTGGGTCAGCTCGGCAATCGCGTGCAACATGCCCTGCGCGCGTTCACCGCCAAGGACCGCAAGGAATTGCGGCTGGCCGCGCAGACCTATCGCGACAACCCGCGATTTGAGACCGAGGATGCAATCCGCGAGGTCGGCGTGGGCGAGGCGGTCACGTCCTTCCTGCAACCCAAGGGCGTGCCGGGCATAGTGGAGCGGACCCTTGTGCGGCCTCCCTCATCGCGCCTCGGCCCGATCACCACCGCGCTGCGCCGGGAGGTGATCGACACCTCACCGATCGCCGGGAAGTATGAAACGATCAAGGACCGCGACAGCGCCTACGAGATCCTCACCCGCCGCGCGGCAGAGGCTGCGCGTGAGGCCGAAGAGGCTGAGAAGAAAGAGGAAGACCTCAAGGCCGTCGAGCGGGAATACCAGGCGGGCCGGCGCTACAGCGGCACGCGGGTTGCGCGGTCGTCCTCACGCTCCACCCGTTCGCCGGACACGATCGGGTCGGCCTTTGGCAAGGCGGTGATCAAGGAGCTGGGCGGCACAACCGGCAGGCGCATTGTTCGCGGCATCCTCGGCGGCTTGTTCAAGTCGCGCTGAGGGGACGCGCCCCGATCTCCGCCGCCTCCAGCAGGCCGACTTTTCAGCCGCTCAATCAGAGCCGCGATAGGGCTTCACGTATTGCATCGCCATGTCCCAGGGGAAGAAGATCCAGGTATCCTGCGAGACCTCGGTGATAAAGGTGTCCACCTGCGGGCGTCCCTTGGGCTTGGCATAGACCGTGGCGAAATGCGCATTGGGATAGAGCTCGCGGACCATCTCCAGCGTCTTGCCGCTATCGACCAGATCGTCGACGACCAGCACCCCGGTGCCGTCGCCCATCATCGCCGCATCCGGAGCCTTTAGCACACTGGCGGTGCCCTGATCCTGATGATGGTAGCTTTTGACCGCGATGGTATCGACTGTTCGAATGTCGAGCTCGCGCGCCACGATCATCGCCGGGGCCATGCCGCCACGGGTGATCGCGACGACCGCCTTCCAGGCGCCGTCGTCCGGGCCATAGCCATCCAGCCGCCACGCCAGCGCACGGCTGTCGCGATGGATCTGATCCCAACTGACGTGAAAGCCTTTCTCATGCGGCAAAAGCGGGTCGGTCATAGCAAAGTCCTTTATCCCATGGCGATCTTGAGCCCGAAGAGGGCCAACAGGGTTCCGAACGCGCGGTCGATCCACGCCTTGGCGCGCAGGTAAAGCGCGCGCGGATGCGACATGGAAAACAGCCGCGCCACCACGATATACCATAGCGTTTCATTCGCGAAGATGGCGGCGATCAGCGCCACCAGGACGGGCAGGGAGGTGCCTGCCGGCACCAATCCGACGAAGACCGCGCCGAAAAACACCGCGGGTTTGGGATTGGCCGCAAAGGTGAGGAAGCCGAACCGTATGGCGCGGGCGAACGACAAGGTGTTCAGGCTCTGCGCCTTCATATCCAACGGTTCGGGCGCGTGGCGCCACATCTGATAGGCGATCCACAACAGGAAGGCGCCACCGATGATCTTGAGCGCGGTAAAGAGCGAAGGGATCAGTTCGAACAACAACGCCAACCCGGCCAGCGCGGCGCTGGCCCAAAGAACCGCGCCGAGCCCAAACCCGATAGAGAGACCCACCGCCGTGCGGAACCCATGAGTGGCGGCAGTGCGGATACAGACCACAAAGGAGGGGCCCGGCGACATCGCGGCGAGCAAATGGATCACCACCACCGTCAGAAACGCAGAGAGCGTCACCGACGACCCGTCAGCTCTTGTCGATATCGGGGGCGTCCACCGCCTTCATCCCGACGATATGATAGCCGCTATCGACATGCAGGTTCTCGCCCGTCACGCCGCTGCCGAGATCGGACAGCAGGTAGAGCGCGGATTTGCCCACGTCGTCGATGGTCACGTTACGCCGGAGGGGGGAGTTCAGCTCGTTCCACTTGAGGATATAGCGGAAATCGCCGATTCCGCTGGCGGCCAGCGTCTTGATCGGCCCGGCGGAGATGGCGTTGACGCGGATGCCGTCCTTGCCCAGATCCTCGGCCATGTATTTGACCGAGGCCTCCAGTGCGGCCTTGGCGATCCCCATCACGTTATAATGCGGCATGACCTGCTCCGCCCCGAAATAGGTCAGCGTCAACATGGAGCCGCCGCTTTTCATCAGCTTTTCCGCGCGTTGCGCAACCGCTGTGAAGGAATAGACCGAGACGTCCATCGTCATGGCAAAGTTGGTGCGCGAGGTGTCGATGTAGCGCCCGCGCAATTCACTCTTGTCCGAAAATCCGATGGCGTGAACGATGAAGTCGAGGTTGCCCCAGGTGCTCTCGATTTCGCCAAAGGCGGCGTCGATGGACGATTCGTCCGACACGTCGCAATCTATCAGCGTCTTGACGCCTAATTGATCGGCCAGTGGCACGACGCGTTTCTTGAACTGATCCCCCATGTAGGAGAACGCCAGTTCTGCCCCCGCATCTGCGCAGGCCCTTGCAATGCCCCATGCGATGGATTTGTCATTGGCAAGGCCCATGATGAGCCCGCGCTTGCCTGCAAGCAGTTGATTTGACATGGTGCCAATCCCGCCCTTTGGTTTCCTCTTGTTCCTTTAGGCGATTGGAAAAGCGGCATCAAGTCCGACGCCCAGGCGGAGCGTTGATGTATAGGAGTATGTGACATGTCTGACCGCACCGGAATATTTGGGGGCGACAACCCTTTTCAGATCGTGCGCGACTGGCTGAGCGAGGCCCGAGAGAGCGAGATCAATGATCCCAACGCTATGGCGCTGGCCACCGTGGATGCCCAAGGCATGCCCAATGCCCGGACGGTTCTGTTAAAGGATATCGAAGAGGGCGCCTTTGTCTTTTACACAAATTACGAAAGCGCCAAGGCCAATGAGATTGCCGCCACCGGCACCGCCGCCTTCGTGATTCACTGGAAATCTTTGCGCCGCCAGATCAGGGCGCGTGGCCATGTCACGCGCGAGGATGGGCCGCAGGCGGACAGGTATTACGCCTCACGACCCCTGCAGGCCCGGATCGGTGCCTGGGCCTCGCAGCAGTCCCGACCCCTGGAGTCGCGCGCAGGTCTGGCGGCCGAGGTCGACCGGTTCACCCAAGAGAAGGGGGCCGATCCTGCGCGACCGCCGTACTGGGGCGGCTTTCGGATCACGCCGGTGGAGCTGGAGTTCTGGGCCGATGGCCCCAACCGCCTGCATGACCGGTTTCGCTGGACACGGGATGCCCCGACGGATGAGAATTGGACCGTTACACGTCTAAACCCGTGAACAAGGCACGAGGTTGTGTTGCAAGTCTTTGGAAATGCTGTCAATTCTATCCTTAAGGATGGGGTGCCTTGGCGGTGACCTGCCGGTAACCTGGATTAATGAAACCATGCGGGGAAAGACATGGAGACCAACGAAAATGAAGCCCGCAGGATTGAAGGCGTTGTGAAATGGTTCGATCCGGGGCGCGGCTTTGGATTTGTTGTGTCCGAGGGTGGTGGTCCTGATATTCTGTTACATGCGAATGTGTTGCGAAACTTTGGTCAAAGCTCCGTCGCGGATGGTGCAAAGCTGACCATCCTCGCGCAGGCCACGCAACGCGGCGTGCAGGCGATCGAGGTATTGTCTATCGAATCACTCGGCATGGAGGAAACGCCGGGGCTGGAAGATTTCAAGATGATGACAGCCGACGAGATTCGCGCGACCCCGCTGGAACCGGCCCGGATGAAGTGGTTCAACAAGGAAAAGGGCTTTGGTTTTGCCAATGTCTTTGGGCGCAGTGATGACATCTTTGTGCATATCGAGGTTTTGCGTGCCTCCGGACTATCTGATCTGCAACCCGGCGAGGCGGTCGCGATCCGCGTGATCGATGGCCGGCGCGGGCAAATGGCATCGGAGGTCAGCACATGGGAAGCCGCATTGAAACCAACACCGGACGTCGCAACGCAATGACTTCGATCCGGGCGCGTCCCTGGCGCATCGCGTCGCTGGCGCAATGTTTCGTGCTCCTCCTGGTTTTTTCAGCGACCGGCCAAACCGCAACTGCAGAGGCCACGACGGGTAAAGTCACGGCGGGCAGGGCGGTCACATGCAGGGCTGATCAGGTCGAGCTGCGTGGCACTTGGGGGCAGGCGCGTTTCCGGGTCGAAGTGGCCGATGATGCGCAGGAACGCGCCCTTGGGCTCATGAACCGCGATCAGATGGCGCAATCCGCCGGCATGCTTTTTGTGTATCCACGCCCGCAATTCGCCATCGCCTTCTGGATGAAGAACACCCGCATCCCCCTCGACATCATCTATCTAGACGCCAGCGGAACGGTGAAACGTATCGCAGAGCAGGCAATACCCTACGACGAGACCGCGCTGCCCGGCGGCATGGGCATCCAGTATGTGCTGGAAATCAATGGTGGTCTGGCGCGCTCCATTGGGATTGCACCCGGCACCCAACTGCGCCATCCCGCCATCGGCGCGGATGCCGCCTGGCCCTGTTAGTCGGCAACACGGCTGGCCTGCGACACCTCTTCGTCGATTTCGTGACGCTTGGGTCTTTTCAACGCTGCGCGCTCGGGGTAGAGACCCCGTTATGGTTCGGGGCGTAGCGCAGCCTGGTAGCGCATCTGTTTTGGGAACAGAGGGTCGGGAGTTCGAATCTCTCCGCCCCGACCATTATCCTCCTTCCGCATTATTGCCTTATCGCGCCGCTGCGCGGTTCAGGACGCACGTTTGAGGGCGCCAAAAGGGGGTCCGCGCAACGATCGCCCATTTTGTGTGCGCTGACCGGGCGTGCGTCGCCGATCCCATGCAAGGCCTTCCGGTATACAACGGCAAGACCGCCATTGGTTGTGTTTCGCACGCCCTCAGCACACAATATATAGCGCATATCCGAGAGTGATTCTCCCATTTCACTGCGGCATCCCGGCAACGTCCCGCTCAGGTTAAAGCCGCGTTAAACTTCCACAGCTGTGGGCATCGGCCCCACCAGCCAGAAGAAATGCGCTGCATTTCAAACCCTTCTGAACGCCCCTTCATCCAATGGCAGAAACTTGATTCTGTGCAGAAGTCGGTCAAGGAGATTTAGTCTTAAAATTGCGTTGACGATCTAGGGAAATTTACCGCAGATTGTGGAAGTCGGAAAGATCACCCACCACATGTAGACGTGGGGCATTCGGCAAGGGACAGCGACGAAGCAAGCCAGATCAATTTGGTACATGCCGGAACCCCAATGGTTTCGACTGACACTTCCCTTGTTCGGTGAATTTTCCGACACGAAAACCAGCCCTAGAGGGCTACGAGGCAAGCATAAAGCGATCAGGGGCTGTTTCACTATGAAGATCGAGCGCAAATTTACCAAGGCCGGACAGGATGCTTACGAGGGCGTCGACTTCGTCTCCACCACCTCCGAGATCCGCAATCCGGACGGTACTATCGTGTTCAAGCTGGACAATTGCGAAGTCCCGGCGAGCTGGAGCCAGGTCGCCAGCGATGTGATCGCGCAGAAATACTTTCGCAAGGCCGGCGTGCCCGCGAAGATGAAAAAAGTACGTGAGAAGAACGTACCGGAATTCCTTTGGCGCTCTGTAGCCGACGGTGACGCAAAGACCGGGGGGGAAACCTCCGCCCGCCAGGTCTTTGATCGTCTGGCCGGCGCCTGGACTTACTGGGGCTGGAAGGGCGGTTATTTTACCTCCGAAGAGGACGCCTCCGCCTATTTTGACGAGATGCGGTACATGCTCGCGACACAACGCGCTGCGCCCAACTCGCCCCAGTGGTTCAATACCGGCCTGCATTGGGCCTATGGCATCGACGGTCCCAGCCAGGGGCATTACTACGTCGATCACGTCACCGGCAAGTTGACGAAATCGAAGTCCGCCTACGAACACCCCCAACCGCACGCTTGTTTCATCCAATCCGTCGGCGACGATCTGGTGGGCGACGGCGGCATCATGGACCTTTGGGTGCGTGAGGCGCGGCTGTTCAAATATGGCTCGGGCACCGGCACCAACTTCTCCTCCCTGCGCGGCGCAAATGAGCCGCTCTCGGGGGGTGGCAAATCCTCGGGCCTCATGGGTTTCCTCAAGATCGGCGACCGGGCTGCGGGCGCGATCAAATCCGGTGGGACGACACGGCGCGCGGCCAAGATGGTCATCGTCGATGCCGATCACCCCGATATCGAGGAGTACATCAACTGGAAGGTGAAGGAGGAGCAGAAGGTCGCCTCCATCGTCGCCGGCTCCAAGATGCACGAGCGTTGCCTGAACGCGATCTTCAAGGCGATCCGCACCTGGGACGGCACCGCCGAGGGCGCTTATGATCCCGCCGAGAACGACGCTCTGAAAGGGGCAATCCGCGAGGCCAAGAAATCCGCGATCCCCGAAACCTACGTCAAGCGCGTGCTGGACTACGCCAAGCAGGGCTACGCCAGCATCGAATTCCCGACCTACGACACGGATTGGGACAGCGAAGCCTATGCCTCCGTCTCGGGCCAGAACTCCAACAACTCCGTCCGCGTGACGGACGCCTTCCTCCGCGCTGTCGAGAATGATGACAACTGGGAGCTGATCCGCCGGACCGATGGCTCTGTCGCCAAGACGATCAAGGCGCGCGATCTGTGGGAAACCATCGGCCACGCAGCCTGGGCCTGCGCCGATCCGGGAATTCAGTACCACGACACGGTCAACGCCTGGCATACCTGCCCCGAAGACGGTGCGATCCGCGGTTCAAACCCCTGTTCGGAATACATGTTCCTGGATGATACCGCGTGCAACCTTGCGTCGATGAACCTGCTGACCTTCCTCAAGGATGGGGCCTTTCAGGCCGAAGACTACGTGCATGCCACCCGGCTCTGGACCCTGACGCTGGAAATTTCGGTCACCATGGCGCAATTCCCGTCCAAGGAGATCGCGCAGCTTTCCTATGACTTCAGAACGCTTGGTCTGGGTTATGCCAACATCGGCGGGTTGCTGATGAACATGGGCTATGGCTACGATAGCGACGAGGGCCGGGCACTGGCCGGGTCGCTGAGCGCTATCATGACCGGCGTCGCCTATGCCACCTCGGCTGAAATTGCGAGCGAACTCGGCGCCTTCTCGGGATACGAGCGCAACGCCGACCATATGCTGCGCGTCATCCGCAACCATCGCGCCGCCGCTTATGCCGACACGGCCGCCTATGAGGCGCTACCAATTCCGCCCGTCGCGCTGGATCACACGAATTGTCCCGACCGCACGCTGGTCGACCTGGCGAAAGCCAGCTGGGATGAGGCGCTGCGCCTTGGGGAATTGCACGGCTATCGCAACGCGCAGGCCACCGTCATCGCACCAACCGGAACGATCGGTTTGGTCATGGATTGCGACACCACGGGGATCGAGCCGGACTTTGCGCTGGTCAAGTTCAAGAAGCTCGCGGGCGGTGGCTATTTCAAGATCATCAACCGCTCTGTCCCCGCCGCCTTGGAAAACCTCGGCTATGGCTCGGCCCAGATCGAAGAGATCATTTCCTACGCGGTCGGCCACGGCTCCATCGGGAATGCGCCGGGGATCAACCACACGGCGCTGATCGGCCACGGCTTTGGTCAGCGCGAGTTGGACAAGATCGACGCCTCGCTCGCCTCGGCCTTCGACATTCGTTTCGTGTTCAACCAATGGACCCTAGGAGAGGATTTCTGCAAGAAGACCCTCGGCATCCCGGCAACCAAGCTCAACGATCCCGGCTTCGACCTGCTGCGTCACCTCGGTTACAGCCGCGCCGAGATCGACGCGGCCAACGATCACGTCTGCGGAACCATGACGCTGGAAGGCGCGCCGCACCTCAAGGAAGAGCACCTCAACATCTTTGACTGTGCCAATCCCTGCGGCAAGAAGGGCAAGCGTTTCCTCAACACCGAAAGCCACATTACCATGATGGCGGCGGCGCAAAGCTTCATCTCCGGCGCGATCTCCAAGACGATTAACATGCCGAACGATGCCACGATCGAGGACTGCCAGAAGGCCTACGAACTCAGCTGGTCCCTCGGGATCAAGGCGAACGCGCTCTACCGCGACGGCTCCAAACTGTCCCAGCCCCTGGCCGCGAGCCTGGTCGAGGACGACGACGACGCCGCCGAGGTCCTGGAAAGCGGCTCCTTGCACGACAAGGCCGCGGTTCTGGCCGAAAAGATCGTCGAGAAGGTGATTATCAAGGAAGTCGCCCGTGCGGGCCGCGAAAAGATGCCAGATCGCCGCAAGGGTTACACCCAAAAGGCGATGGTCGGCGGGCACAAGGTCTACCTGCGCACCGGTGAATATCAGGACGGCCAGCTCGGCGAGATCTTCATCGACATGCACAAGGAAGGTGCGGGTTTCCGCGCCATGATGAACAACTTCGCCATCGCGGTTTCGGTCGGCCTTCAATACGGCGTGCCGCTGGAGGAATTCGTCGACGCCTTCACCTTTACCAAGTTCGAGCCCGCCGGCATGGTTCAGGGCAACGACAGCATCAAGAACGCGACCTCGATCCTCGACTACATCTTCCGCGAATTGGCGGTCAGCTACCTCGACCGCACCGACCTCGCGCATGTCAAACCTTCGGGCGAAACCTTTGACAGCGTCGGTCAGGGTGCCGCCAAGGAAGGTCTGTCCAACCTCGAGGAGATCAGTGAATCAGCGGCCTCCAAGTCATTGGAAGTGCTGAAACAAATCTCTTCCACCGGGTACCTGCGCAAGCGCCTGCCTCAGGAACTGACCGTTCTGCAAGGCGGTATGACCGGCTCTGACCCTGTCAGCACCTTGCAAACTCTGGTGCCCGCCACGGCCACATCCGTGATCGAAAATACCACGGCGATGGCCAGCGGAACCGTCAAGATGGACGCCCGCGTCAAAGCCAAGATGCAAGGCTACGAGGGCGAAAGCTGCGGCGATTGCGGGAACTTCACCCTCGTGCGCAACGGCACCTGCATGAAGTGCAACACCTGCGGCGCGACCTCTGGGTGTAGCTGAACTGGAGATTGCGCGGCGGATGGTTCATTAGCCGCGCAGAGTGGATCAGGCCGCAGGCAGAAATTTCGGGCGGTAAACATACTGAGCTTGATCCGCGATCACTGGGGGTTCCTTCGGGAACCCCTTTTTTCACGCACGTGCCCGCGCGTCGAAACAGACCGCAACCGCACTTTGGTTTCGCAAATATCCTCGGGGGTCCAAGGGGGCAGACGGCCCCCTTGTTGCGTTACCGATCAGGGAATGATCCGCGTGTATTTCAGACCCTCGATGGTGGCGCCAATCCGCGCGCCGGCTTGGGCGAACACATAGGCGACGACGGGCGACAGGCCAGCGTTGGTGTCGGTGCGGAAATTGTCGCCCTCGTTGGAAAAGGCATATTCGATGTCCGCGCCAGCGGCCCATCCCTCATTCCGGCGGAAGCGTTCCAGCGACTCGCGCGTCATAAAGAACAGCACGTGCGCATATTGCTGCGCACCGATCTGAAGGCCGACGTTGGCGGCAGCGGCGGAATAATAATCCACCGTGATGCCATCCACACGCAGCGCGCCCTGACCATAGGATCCGCCGATGCCGAACCCGGCCTCGGTGATCACGGGCATCACCAGCGTCGCGACGGATTTCGCGGCAACGCTGCGGCTTTCGGGGAATTGTTGAAACAGATGGCCCAGGGTCGCATCGACCCTCGCATCGATTTTCTGCGGGTTGGTATTGCCCACACCGTTGCCGCAGGCGGCGGTCACGGTCATGGCGGCAAGCGCCGAAAGCGCCAGGGCGCGACGGGTGAATTTGGTCATGTCATTACCTGTTCCGGCCCACTGCCGGGCCTCGTTCCTTCGCGCCGGGGCGCGGATTGCTCGTCCTGGCCGGTTGATCCGACCTTGGCGCAAATTATAGGTCCGCCGCGGGGTAATGTCACTATCAGTTGATCATGAACGCCCAGACCGGCGGTCAATTGCCCAAGGCGCGGGCCATCTCGGGGGCGAAGTAGGTGAGGATCCCGTCACACCCGGCGCGTTTGAAGCACAGGAGGCTCTCGGCCATCGCCCGTTCGCCGTCTATCCAGCCGTTCTGCGCGGCGGCCTTGATCATCGCGTATTCGCCCGAAACCTGGTAGGCGTAGGTCGGCACGGCCAATTCGCGTTTTGCCCGCGTGCAGATGTCGAGATAGGGCAGGCCGGGTTTCACCATGACCCAGTCAGCGCCTTCCTGAATGTCGCGTGTCACCAGCCGCAGCGCCTCATCCGAATTGCCTGGGTTCATCTGATAGGTCTTCTTGTCGCCCTTCAACGCCCCCGTTGCACCGACCGCATCGCGAAAGGGACCGTAGAAAGCCGAGGCGTATTTTGCCGCATAACTCAGGATCAGCACGTCCTTATGTCCGCCCGATTCCAATGCGTTACGCATCGCGCCGATCCGCCCGTCCATCATGTCCGAGGGGCCGATGATGTCCGCGCCGGACTCGGCCTGTGACAGCGTCTGCTTGACCAGCGCCTCCACCGTTTCGTCGTTCAGGATCACCCCGTCCACAACAAAGCCGTCATGTCCGTCGACGTTGTAAGGGTCGAGCGCCACATCCGTCATCACCGCCAAATCCGGGCGCGCGGCCTTGATCGCGCGGATCGCGCGGTTGGTCAGGTTCTCGGGGTTCCAGGCCTCCGCGCAATCGCTCGTGCGTTTCTCCATCGGTGTGTAGGGAAAGAGGCAGATCGCGGGGATGCCAAGGTCTGCCGCCTCGCGGGCCGCTTCGACCACCCGGTCGACCGAATAGCGCAGCACGCCGGGCATGGAGGAGACGGGCTCCTCGACACCCTCACCCTCGGTCAGGAACACCGGCCAGATGAGATCGCTCACGCTCACCTCGTTTTCCTGCATCAGCGCGCGGATCGCCGGAGATTTGCGTGCACGACGGAAACGGGCGGCGGGAAAGGGGGCTGCAAGGGGGGGCATCGGGCATCCTTAGCTTGATCCGGCTGCCATTGGGTGGCATGGAATGGCCGACACCACAAGTGGGCCTATCCCGGTCGCCAGACCGGGGCGAAAGGTCCCGAGCACACCCGGACCATGCGGCGGGGACACGAGGGCAGCGGCTTGGATCTGACGCAGACCATCTTTGAAGTGATCGACATGCGCAGCTTTTCGAACCTCTGGTTCTGGATCGCGCTGGCGGTGGTCTGGTCGACGACCAGTCATTGGGTCGTGGGGGTGCCCTGGGATCTGATCACCCGTGCGCGGCGCAAGGGTGGCGCGGTCGAGGAGGACGTCGCCACGCTGGTGCGCATCTACATCGCCCGTGTTCTGCATGTCGCCGAAGTCTCGGGGTTGATCCTGACGGTGCTGGTCACCTTTGTCCTCACGACGCTGGGGGTCCTGGGGTTCGGCTATGGTGTGGAATTCGCGCAGGCGTTGTTTCTGCTGGGCTTTCCGATGTCCGTCGTCGGGCTGATCACCCTGCGCTCGGCGCGGATCATCGCGGCGACGCAACCGAAGGGGCAGGACCTCTACCGCCGTTTGCATATCCACCGCATGACCGTGCAGATGATCGGGATGGCCTCGATCTTTATCACGACCATGTGGGGCATGTTCCAGAATTTCTCGATCGGCGTGTTGGGGGGCTGAGATGGCACCTGGCTCAGACAAGATAACCCTTGGGGGTGCGCCCGAAGGGTTCGATGCCTCCCTCGTCCTGGCCGAGGTCGCGCGGCGCGAAGGTCCGGTCGTCCACGTCGCGCTGGATGACAAGCGCATGGCGGGCATGGCGGATGCGCTGCGCTTCTTCGACCCCGGCATGCCGGTCCTGTCTTTTCCGGCCTGGGATTGCCTGCCTTATGATCGCGTCTCGCCGAACGCTGACATTTCGGCGACGCGAATGGCGACGCTCGCCGGGCTGGTGCATGGCAGCCCCAAGCGGTTCGTCCTGCTCACCACCGTCAATGCGATCACGCAGCGAATTCCGGCGCGTGAGGTGCTGCGCGAAGCGGCGTTCAGCGCACGGGTGGGCGAGCGGATCGACGAGGCTGCGCTGCGCAACTTCCTCGTCCGCATGGGGTTTTCGCAAAGCAATTCGGTGACGGAGCCGGGCGATTACGCCATACGGGGCGGTATCGTTGACATTTTTCCGCCGGGCGAGGGCGGGCCGGTGCGGCTGGACCTCTTTGGCGATGTGCTGGACGGCGCGCGACGCTTTGACGCCGCTACGCAACGCACCACCGAAAAGCTGGAGCTGGTCGAGCTTGCGCCGGTCTCCGAAGTCATCATGGACGAGGCCGCGATCACCCGGTTTCGCCAGAACTATCGCATCGAATTCGGCGCGGCCGGCACGGATGATCCGCTATACGAAGCTGTCAGCGCCGGGCGCAAGCATCAGGGCGTCGAGCATTGGCTGCCGTTTTTCCACGATCGGCTGGAGACGCTGTTCGACTACCTGCCGCAGGCCTCGATCATGTTGGACGATCAGGTCACGCCCGCACGGCTGGCGCGGTGGGAGGCGATCGAGGATCAATACGAGACGCGCCGCTTGGCGCTCGCCAAACGGGACCGTCTGGATTCCGTCTACAAACCCGTCCCGCCCGCGCTGCATTATCTGAACGAAGCGGCCTGGGACGCGGCTGTCGCGGGCCTGCGGGTGGTGCAGATGTCGCCCTTGCCGCGCGCCTCCGGCCCCGGCGTGGTGGATGCAGGCGGGCGGATCGGGCGGAATTTCTCACCCGAGCGGCAGTTGGAGAACGTCAGCCTTTTCGGGGCGTTGGCGACGCATATCAAGGACAGGATGCAGGTGGGGCCGGTGGTCGTCGCCTCCTATTCCGAAGGGGCGCGCGAACGTCTCGAAGGGTTGATCGAGGATGAGGGGCTATCCGGTGCCGTCTCAATCCGCGACGCACGCGGGATCACCAAAACCGGGCTGCATCTGGCTGTCTGGGCGCTGGATGCGGGGTTCGAGGGGCCGTGGCTCAAGGATCGCCGCCTGACGGTGATTTCCGAACAGGACGTGCTGGGCGACCGTCTGATCCGGGGCGCGCGCAAGAAGCGGCACGCGGACAACTTCCTGACGGAATCCCAAAGCCTCACCCCCGGTGATCTCGTGGTGCACGTCGATCACGGGATCGGCCGCTATCACGGGATGGAGGTCATCACCGCCGCCGGTGCCGCGCATGAATGCCTCGTGCTGGAATATGCCGAGGCGTCAAAGCTTTACCTGCCCGTCGAGAATATTGAACTGCTCTCCAAATACGGCCACGACGAGGGGCTGCTGGACAAGCTGGGCGGCGGCGCCTGGCAGGCCAAGAAGGCCAAGCTCAAGGAGCGCATCCGCGAGATGGCCGACCGGTTGATCCGGGTCGCCGCCGAACGCATGCTGCGCCGCGCGCCGATCATCGACCCGCCCGAGGGCGCTTGGGACGCGTTTCAGGCGCGTTTCCCCTATCAGGAGACGGATGATCAGCTCTCCGCCATCGAGGACGTGCTGGAGGATCTGACCTCCGGGCACCCGATGGACCGGCTGATTTGCGGCGACGTCGGTTTCGGCAAGACCGAAGTGGCGTTGCGCGCGGCCTTTGTCGCGGCGATGTCGGGCGTTCAGGTGGCAGTGATCGCGCCGACCACCTTGCTGGCGCGGCAGCACTATCAGGGTTTTGCCGAACGGTTCCGCGGATTCCCCTTGCAGGTCAGCCCCTTGTCGCGATTTGTGTCCAGCAAGGACGCCGATTTGACCCGCGAGGGGCTGACCCGAGGCACGGTCGATATCGTCGTCGGCACCCATGCGCTGCTGGCCAAGGGGGTACGGTTCAAGAACCTCGGCCTGCTGATCGTGGACGAGGAACAGCGCTTCGGCGTGGGGCATAAGGAGCGGCTGAAGTCGTTGAAATCCGACGTGCATGTGCTGACCCTCACCGCGACGCCGATCCCGCGCACGCTGCAACTGTCGCTGTCGGGCGTGCGTGATCTGTCGATCATCGGCACACCGCCAATCGACCGGCTGGCGATCCGCACTTACGTCAGTGAATTCGACACGGTGACAATCCGCGAGGCGCTGCTGCGGGAACGCTATCGCGGCGGGCAATCTTTTTACGTGGTGCCCCGGATCAGTGATCTCGCGGAGGTTGAGGACTTTCTCAAGCGTGAGGTGCCGGAGCTTTCCTACGTCACAGCCCATGGCCAGATGGCGGCGGGCGATCTGGATAAGCGGATGAACGCATTTTACGACGGGCAGTACGACGTTTTGCTGGCGACGACGATCGTCGAATCCGGGCTGGACATTCCGCGTGCCAATACCATGGTGGTGCACCGCGCGGATATGTTTGGATTGTCGCAGCTTTACCAGATCAGGGGCCGGGTCGGTCGCGCGAAAACAAGAGCTTACGCCTATCTGACGACCAAGCCACGGACCCGCCTGACCCCCGCAGCGGAAAAGAGACTGCGCGTTCTGGGAACCCTTGACACCCTCGGGGCGGGCTTCACGCTCGCCTCACAGGACCTGGATATTCGCGGGGCGGGCAACCTCCTCGGCGAAGAACAGTCCGGCAATATGCGTGATGTCGGATACGAGCTTTACCAGTCGATGCTGGAAGAGGCGATTGACAAGATCAAGGCCGGAGAGCTTGAGGGCCTGACGGAAGCCGACGATCAATGGGCGCCGCAGATCAACCTTGGCGTGTCGGTCCTGATTCCTGAGGACTACGTGCCCGACCTTGATCTGCGCCTCGGTCTTTACCGCCGCCTGTCGTCCCTGACCAGCAAGGTGGAGCTGGAAGGCTTTGCCGCCGAGCTGATCGACCGGTTCGGGAAATTGCCCAAGGACGTCAACACCTTGCTGCTGATCGTGCGGATCAAGGCGATGTGCAAGCGCGCCGGTATCGCAAAGCTCGACGGTGGCCCCAAGGGCGCGACGATCCAGTTCCACAACGACAAGTTCGCCTCGCCCACGGGTCTGGTCGAATTCGTGCAGGCCCAGAAGGGGCGTGCCAAGGTCAAGGACAACAAGATCGTCGTGCAGCGCGACTGGAAAACCGAGGCCGACAAGATCAAGGGCGCCTTTGGGATTGCCCGCGATCTGGCGGAGAAGGCCGGGACTATCAAGGTGCGGCGCTAGGGGCGTGACGACTCAGCCGAGAATGGCGCGAATCTTCGGTGCGATCCAGTCCCACAGGGCAGGGGCGCCGCGCCGCACCGGGCGACCGACGCGGGCATCGAGGATGTCATAGGTGACATCATAGGTCTTCCACGACCCGCCGCCCGAAGCGAGGTTGAGGTTCGGCGGCTGAAACCGGTCGAGCGATTTTGCAAACACCGCATCCGGCGTCTCCGCGGCCTCGAACTCCTGCCAGAGATCCAGCAGGTCACTGGCCTGATCTTCGGGCAGAAGGCCAAAAATGCGATCCGCCGCGCGTCGTTCGGCCGCCTCGATCACAGGCAGATTGTCGGCCGTTTGCAGGTAGAGGGGAACATCGCCCGCGTCGATTTCAACGATATCGTGGATCAGCAACATGCGGATGACCCGGTCGATCCGCACGCCTTTTGGCGCATGTTCGCCAAGGATCAGCGCGTAGAGCGCGATATGCCAGGAGTGTTCGCCGGAATTCTCCGGGCGTGAGCCGTCACCGATCGCGGTGGCACGCAGGATGCCGCGCAGCTTTTCCGCCTCGGTGAGAAAGGCCATCTGGTCGTCAAGACGACTCATCCGGTTGGTTTGGCTGCGGGCTTGGTCGGGGAGGGCGGTGATGTTTTGGTGTTTTCGGCCGGCACGGGCTTCTTGTGCGCCTTGATGAAACTCATCGCGCTGCGCGCTGCGAGACGGATGCGCACCTCGGTCACAAAGGCTTCTTCAAGGGTGTGCGAGGCGGCGCCGATCATTTCCGCCACCTCGACATAGAACCTGTCGTTGCCGGTTTGCTGCATCACGATCATGGCCTCTTCGGCCAGTTTTGCAGCGATCCGGTCGGTCGAGGCTGACATCAGCGCGAGGTTTCCGTCAGGCGCCGCTTTACGTAATCCGAGACCGAGCCGATCATCGGGTCCATATGCGGGTCTTCAAAGAAATGGCCCGCACCCTCGACCTGTTCATGGGTAACGGTGATGCCCTTTTGCTCCTGCAACTTCCCGACCAGTGTCGCGGTATCGGCAGGCGGCGCGACACGGTCGGCGTCACCGTTGATGATAAGGCCGGAAGAGGGGCAGGGCGCGAGGAACGAAAAGTCGTACATATTCGCCGGCGGCGAGACCGAGATGAAACCGGTGATCTCGGGACGGCGCATCAGCAGCTGCATGCCGATCCAGGCCCCAAAGGAGAAACCCGCAACCCAGCAATGCTTGGAATTGTTGTTCATCGATTGCAGATAGTCGAGCGCCGAGGCGGCATCGGACAGTTCGCCGATTCCCTGATCGTATTCCCCCTGACTGCGCCCGACCCCGCGGAAGTTGAACCGCAAGACGGTGAAGCCCATGCGATGAAAGGCGTAATGCAGGTTATAGACGACCTTGTTGTTCATCGTGCCGCCGAATTGCGGATGCGGATGCAGGATGATGGCAATCGGGGCGTCACGTTCTTTCTGCGGGTGGTAGCGACCTTCGAGGCGGCCTTCGGGACCGGGAAAAATGACCTCGGGCATATGCGACTCCTGTTTGGCGCTCGATTCTTGACGAATTTGGTCAAGCACCTTAGAAAGATTCTAAAGCCGAGGCGCGGCGCCTTGGCTGACGGGCTTGAAGCGGGATAAGCTCTTGTTTCGGCGGCGTCAATGTATTCGCGATTCGACAGGACGTCAGGCCATGAAACTCAGCACCAAGGGACGATACGCCATGGTCGCGCTCTGCGACATTGCCTTGCAACCCGAGGGTGGGCTGGTAACCCTCGCCGGTGTGGCTAAAAGGCAAGACATTTCATTGCCTTACCTCGAACAGCTCTTTGTGAAGTTGCGCCGCGCCGGATTGGTGGAATCGGTGCGCGGTCCGGGTGGCGGCTATCGTCTGGCGCGCCAGGCCTCCGAGATCCGGGTGATCGACGTTCTGGCCGCTGTCGATGAGACAATCGACGCCATGCACAAGGGCGCAGGCGCCAGCGGTGGATTGTCCGGTAGCCGCGCGCAATCCGTCACCAACCGCCTCTGGGAAGGGTTGAGCGCGCATGTCTACGTTTTTTTGCATCAAACCCGCCTGTCGGACGTGACCGGCAACGGGCTGGCGCCCTGTCCGGCGGTGCCGAACCTCTTTGCCGTGGTGGACGAAGCGGCGGAGGAGGCGTGATGCGCGCCGTTTTGCATCCGGCGTTTGCGCGCGTGGCGTGGGGCGCAGGGGACGCTGTCCCCCCTTGTCCCCTTGGGGGCCAAGTTCCCCCTGGGATATTTGAAAAACCAAAGTGGGGTGGATCGTGAGCCGCGTATACCTCGATTTTAACGCCACGATGCCGCTGCGCCCCGAGGCGCGTGCGGCAATGATCAAGGCCATGGATGTCGCGGGCAACCCTTCGTCGGTGCATGCCGAGGGGCGCGACGCGAAGTCGCTGGTCGAGGCGGCCCGGATGCAAGTGGCCCGTGCGGTCGGGGCAGAAGGGGCGGAGGTCGTCTTTACCGCCAGTGCGACAGAAGCTGCGGCCTTGGCGATGGCGGGCCGCGCCCTGGCGGGGGCGGAGGTCGAACATGACGCGGTGTTCAGTCACCTCAGTGAGGAGTTGCAGGTGTCGCCCGAGGGGCAGGTTCTATACGCCGACGGCGATCCAGTCAGCGTGCAACTTGCCAATTCAGAGACCGGCCTCTTGCAAGATCTGGCCGATAAGGTGGCGGTTTGTGACGCGACCCAGGCGTTTGGAAAGATTCCTCTGGCTTTCAACTGGCTGAACTGCGGGATGATGCTTATATCCGCGCATAAGATCGGTGGGCCAAAGGGTGTCGGGGCGTTGGTGATGGAGCGCGGTACCGATCTGACCGCCTTGCTGAAGGGTGGCGGGCAGGAGATGGGCCGCCGTGCCGGAACGGAGAACGTGACCGGGATCGCAGGCTTTGCGGCCGCTGCGACAGCGGCGGTGGACGAGTTGGAGGCCGGCGTCTGGGACCGGGTCCGCGCAATGCGCGACGGGTTCGAGGCACAGGTGCTGGAGGCCGCGCCGGACGTGGTGATCGCAGGGGCCGGGGGGCGACGTTTGCCCAACACCTCCTGTCTGATCGCGCCCGGATGGAAGGGCGAGACGCAGGTGATGCAGATGGACCTCAAGGGGTTCGCAATCTCTGCCGGGTCGGCCTGTTCCAGCGGTAAGGTGCGCGAAAGCCGTGTGCTGCGCGCCATGGGGTACAGCGCCGTCGAGGCGGGAAGCGCGATCCGCGTCTCCCTTGGGCCGACGACGACGCAAGACGAGATAACGCGCTTTGCCGACGCATGGCTGGCGCAACTGGAAAAGCACCGGGCACGCGCCGCGTAAGCCTGATTGCAGAAAGGATGTCCGAGATGAGCACAATAGACGAGCCGCAGGTCAAAGAGGGTGTCGATCAGGAAACCGTTGACGCCGTGAAGGCCGTCAATACCTACAAATACGGCTGGGACACCGAGATCGAGACGGAATATGCTCCCATGGGGCTGAACGAGGATATCGTTCGCCTGATCTCTGACAAGAACGGCGAACCCGAGTGGATGCTGGAGTGGCGTCTGCAGGCGTTCGAGCGCTGGAAGGGCAAAGTGGAACCCGACTGGGCCATGGTCGATTATCCCGAGATCGATTTTCAAAAGCAGTATTATTACGCCCGCCCCAAGAGCATGGAGGTGAAGCCGAAGTCGCTGGACGAGGTCGACCCCAAGCTGCTGGCAACCTATGAGAAATTGGGGATCCCGCTCAAGGAGCAGATGATCCTTGCCGGGGTCGAGGGGGCCGAGGATGCGCCCGCCGAGGGTCGCAAGGTTGCCGTTGATGCGGTGTTCGATTCCGTCTCTGTCGGCACCACCTTTCAGGCGGAGTTGAAGAAGGCCGGGGTGATCTTCTGCTCGATCTCCGAAGCAATCCGCGAGCATCCCGATCTGGTCAAGAAATACCTCGGCTCGGTCGTTCCGGTCAGCGACAACTTTTATGCAACACTGAATTCGGCGGTCTTCTCGGACGGCTCCTTTGTCTACGTGCCGCCCGGCGTGCGCTGCCCGATGGAGCTTTCCACCTATTTCCGCATTAACGCCGAGAACACCGGCCAGTTCGAACGCACGCTGATCATCGCGGACAAGGGGGCCTATGTCTCCTACCTCGAAGGGTGCACGGCGCCCAAGCGCGACACCTCGCAATTGCACGCAGCCGTCGTCGAGATTGTGCTGGAAGAGGATGCGGAGGTCAAATATTCCACCGTGCAGAACTGGTTCCCCGGAGATGAGAACGGCAAGGGCGGCATCTACAACTTTGTCACCAAGCGCGCGGATTGCCGTGGTGATCGCTCCAAGGTGATGTGGACGCAGGTGGAAACCGGCTCTGCCGTGACGTGGAAGTACCCGTCCTGCATCCTGCGGGGCGATGACAGCCAGGGCGAGTTCTATTCCATCGCCATCACCAACAATTGGCAGCAGGCCGACACCGGCACCAAGATGATCCATCTGGGCAAGAACACCAAGTCCCGGATCGTCTCGAAGGGGATCAGCGCAGGGCAGGCGCAGAACACCTATCGCGGCCTCGTCTCGATGCACCCCAAGGCGAAGAATTCGCGCAATTATACCCAGTGCGACAGCCTGCTGATCGGCTCAAATTGCGGCGCGCATACGGTCCCCTATATCGAGGTGAAGAACAACTCCTCGCGGGTGGAGCATGAGGCGACCACCTCCAAGGTCGATGACGATCAGCTGTTCTATTGCCGTCAGCGTGGCATGGACGAGGAAGAGGCCGTAGCGCTGGTCGTCAACGGGTTCTGCCGCGATGTGTTGCAGGCCTTGCCGATGGAATTCGCGATGGAGGCGCAACAGCTTGTGGCGATCTCGCTGGAAGGTAGCGTTGGGTGAAAAATTGTCGCGGATATCTGCAGGCGTTACGCCAGTACGCTTTTCCGCCGACCATGTGGGCGGAGTGTATGGTCGGCGTATGGCTTTGCTTTACGTTCGTCCTGCCCGTCTTGCTGGCCTATGCCATCTATCAGGTGAACCCGGACGCCGTCTGGACAAAGATAACCGCGTTGCTTCTGGGGCCCTCCCTCTTCATGGCGTGTTGGGCAATCTACGGATACTTCTCGCTTCGTCTGGCGGAGGGTCAACGGAGGCAAACGACAGAGGGTGAGACATGATCATCACGACGACACACAACATCGAAGGCCGCCGGATCACCGATTATCGCGGGCTGGTGGTCGGTGAGGCGATCATGGGTGCCAACGTGGTGCGTGATTTCTTTGCCGGGATCACCGATATCGTCGGGGGTCGCTCGGGTGCCTATGAGGCCAAGTTGCAGGATGCCCGCGACACCGCCATGCGAGAGCTTGAGCAGCGCGCCGCGGCGCTTGGCGGCAATGCGGTGGTCGGCGTCGATCTGGATTATGAGGTGGTCGGAGATTCGATGCTGATGGTCTCGGTTTCCGGCACCGCGGTGGTGGTGAGCTGAATGGCCATGACCGCGCGTCCCGAGGGTGTTCAGCGCCCCGTTCTGACCATGCCGGAGGCCGAGGCCGCCGCGCTGCGTCAAGCCTATGGGCGCGCCGGGAGTATTCTGGAATACGGTTCTGGCGGTTCGACCGTTCTGGCCTCTGAATTGCCGGGCAAGAGCGTTGTGAGCGTGGAGAGCGATGCGGATTGGGCCAGGATGATGCGCGCCTGGTTCGCCGAAAACCCCGGCGTTAGCCCGATTGAGGTGGTGCATGCCGATATCGGGGCGACCCGCGACTGGGGCCATCCCGACGGGGCGGAGGGCTGGCGCAGATACCCCGGCTACCCCCTGAAGGTCTGGGAACGCGACATCGCTCCGGACGTGGTGTTGGTGGATGGCCGGTTCCGCACAGGATGCGCCTTGGCGACCGCGTTGCGCACGCGCAAGCCGGTGACCCTGCTGTTTGACGATTACGCGCCGCGCAAGGTTTACCACGCGGTGGAAGAATTTCTCGGCCAGCCCGAGATGGTAGGCCGAATGGCCATATTCGAAGTTTTCCCGACGCCGATCCCGACGGATCGGCTGCTACGGGTGATTGAACTGATCTGCGCCCCGATCTGAGGGCCGACTAAAGGATGACGACGATGCTGACGATCAAGAACCTGAACGTGAAACTGGAAGACGAGGACAAGCAGATCCTCAAGGGTGTCGACCTGACCGTCGAGGCGGGCAAGGTGCATGCGATCATGGGGCCGAACGGCTCGGGCAAATCCACCCTGTCCTATGTGCTTTCGGGCAAGGGTGGATACGAGGTGACGGATGGCTCGGCCACGCTGGAGGGGGCCGACCTGTTGGGCATGGAGGCCGAAGAGCGCGCCGCCGCCGGGCTGTTCCTGGCATTCCAGTACCCGATCGAAATTCCCGGCGTCGGCAACATGACCTTCCTGCGCACCGCGCTCAACGCACAGCGCAAGGCACGCGGTGAGGACGAGATGTCGGCAACCGAGTTCCTGAAATTTGTCCGCGAAAAGGCCAAGACGCTCAAGATCGACGCTGAGATGCTGAAGCGTCCGGTCAACGTCGGATTCTCGGGAGGTGAGAAAAAGCGCAACGAAATTTTGCAGATGGCGGTGCTTCAGCCGCGGATGTGCGTGCTGGATGAAACCGATTCCGGCCTTGATGTCGACGCGATGAAGCTGGTGGCAGACGGCGTAAATGCGCTGCGCGACGAGGGGCGCGGCTTCCTCGTCATCACGCATTATCAGCGCCTGCTGGATCACATCAAACCGGACGTCGTGCATATCATGGCCGATGGCCGCATCGTCAAGACCGGCGGCCCGGAGCTGGCGCTGGAGGTCGAACACAATGGCTACGCAGACATTCTGGCGGAGGTGCAGTAATGGCCATGCGTCCCAACCTGATGCAGCAAAAGCAGGATGCGACCGAGGCGCGGCTCGCCGTCCTCGGCGACCCTCCCGCGACCGGCTGGAGCGGGTCAAGCCGCCAAGCCGCGCAGGAACGTCTGGTGCAGCAAGGTCTGCCCGATGCGCGCGATGAATATTGGCGATTTATCCGCCCGACCGGCCTGACCGAGGCACAGGCCGCCCCGGCACCGGTCTTTACCCATTCCGACACCTCTGCCTTCGATGAGATCGACCGGCTTCGCCTCGTCTTTGTGGACGGTATCTTTGACGCTGACGCCTCAGACGACGCGGCAATGGAAGGCGTGCAGATCGACCGCTTGGCAGAGGTTGCCGAAACCGACATCCACTGGGCGCAGGGGCTTTACGGCACTTTGGAAGAGGCGGGGCAGACCCCAGTTCCGCGTCCTCTGGCCGCCCTGAATACCGCGTACGCCTCCGACGGGGTTTTGATCCACGTCACGGGCAAGCCCTCGCGACCTATCTCGTTGATCTACCGGCGTGACCGGGAAGACAGCGACGTGATCCTGCATCACGTCGTCAAGGTAGATGCCGGGGCCGAAGTGACCCTGATGGAGAACGGCCCTGCCGCCGCGCGGTTGAACACTGTTCTCGAAGTCGATATCGCAGATGGCGCGCGCTTTCATCACGTTCGCGCGCAGGGGCGCGATCATCAGCGTCAGGCGGCCACGCATCTCTTTGCAAGGCTGGGTGAGAAAAGCACCTTCAAGAGCTTTACCCTGACCGCGAATGGCAAGCTGACGCGCAATGAATGCGTGATCGAGCTGACCGGCGACGATGCGACTGCGCATGTGGCCGGGGCCTGTGTCGGGGATGGGGATTTCGTTCATGACGACACGGTGTTCATCACCCATGACGCGCTGAACTGCGAAAGTCGCCAGGTGTTCAAGAAGGTGCTGCGGAACGGCGCGACCGGCGTATTTCAGGGCAAAATTCTGGTCAAGGAGGGGGCCCAGAAGACCGACGGCTACCAAATCAGCCAGTCGCTTCTGCTGGATGGGGACAGCCAGTTCCTGGCTAAGCCAGAGCTGGAAATCTACGCCGATGACGTGGCCTGTTCGCATGGCTCGACCTCGGGGGCGATCGACGAGGACGCGCTGTTTTACCTGCGCTCACGTGGGGTGCCCGAAGAAAGCGCGACAAACCTTCTGACACTGGCTTTCCTGGCGGAAGCGGTTTCGGAAATCGAGGACGAGACGCTGGCCGCTGACGTTCTGAAGCGTGTGGAATCCTGGCTGGAACGGCATCGCAGCTAATGTCGATCGTTGCGGACATAGCGGCCACGTATCGCCGGCCTGCGGCGATCCTGCGTCGACGCTTGCAGGCTGGCCAGCGCGAGGATCGCGCGCTGGCGGTGCTGATGGCGGGCTGCGCGCTCTTGTTCGTGGCGCAATGGCCCCGTCTGGCGCGGCAGGCCTTTGAAACGGGGGCGGAACTCGACATGCTGTTGGCGGGCTCGCTGATGGCACTGATCTTTATCCTGCCGCTGCTCTTTTACGGACTTGCCGCTCTCAGTCATCTGATCGGACGGGTGCTGGGCGGGCAGGGCGACCACCATTCAGCGCGGATGGCGCTGTTCTGGGCCTTGCTCGCGGCCTCGCCGGCCTTTTTGTTGCATGGGCTGACGCAGGGATTTGTCGGGCCGGGGCCACAGGCGGCCGTGACGGGCGCGCTGGCGCTGGCAGTGTTTGCGTGGTTCTGGTTAGCCGGGCTGATCGCGGTGGAAAGGGGCCGGGCATGACGCCGAACGAATTGAAATCACTGGTTTTTGAAACCGTCACCGCGCCCTCCCTGGCCGCGCGCAAGGTCATGGCCTTTGACGCGCCGCAAGCCGCGCTATGGCTGGGGCTGATACTGATGGCAGCGCTGCATGGCATCTACTATGGCATCCTTTTGCCCGGTGCGGCAAAGGCCGGTCTGGTCATGCCCGCCATGGCCAATGCGCCGCTGTTGATCGCGGGGCTCCTCCTGTCGATCTTTGTGGTCATGGCCTATCTGATGGCCATGTCAGGCAGGCTTCTGGGCGGGGTCGGGGATTTCGCCGCGATGATGAAGGTCACGATCTGGCTGCAGGCAATGCGCCTCTTGGCGCAGGTCGTGATATCGACGCTCTCACTGATCAGCCCGGCCCTTGGGTGGGTTGCGATGATGGCGGTCGGTCTCTGGGGGATCTTCATTCTGCTGACCTTTGTCGCAACAGCGCACGAGTTCGAGGTCATCAAAGCGGTCGGCGTCATCGTGATGACCTTTTTCGCGACGATCATCGTTCTGTCGACCCTGATGACGGTGTTCGGCGTTGCCACCCCGCCCACCACCGGAGGTCTGTGATGTTCGACATCGATAAGGTCCGCGCCGATTTTCCGATCCTGTCGCGCGAGGTCAATGGCAAGCCGCTGGTCTACCTCGACAGCGGCGCCTCGGCACAAAAACCGCAGGTGGTGATCGACGCCATTTCCCGCGCCTACGGCGATGAATATTCCAATGTTCATCGTGGTTTGCACTTCCTTTCTAATCTCGCGACTGAGAAGTATGAAGGTGTGCGGAGCAAGGTCGCGCGCTTCCTTAATGCGGGATCGGAGGAGGAAATCGTCTTCACCTCGGGCACGACCGAGGGGCTGAACCTCGTCTCCTACGGTTGGGCGGTCGATAATCTGCAGGCGGGGGATGAAATCATCCTGTCGGTGATGGAACACCACGCGAATATCGTGCCTTGGCACTTCCTGCGTGAACGGCAGGGCGTGGTGCTGAAATGGGTGGATATCGAACCTGACGGATCGCTCGACCCGCAAAGGGTGATCGACGCCATGGGGCCCAGGACCCGCATGGTCTGCATCACCCATATGTCCAATGTTCTCGGCACGGTGGTCGATGTGAAACCGATCTGCGCCGCGGCACGGGATCGCGGGATCGTCTCGGTCATCGACGGCTCGCAGGCGGCAGTGCATGGCCCGGTCGATGTGCAGGATCTGGGCGTGGATTTTTATCCGATCACGGGACACAAGCTCTACGGCCCCTCCGGCTCCGGCGCGATCTATATCCGGGCCGAGCGCCAGGCCGAGATGCGCCCCTTTCTCGGCGGCGGCGACATGATCCGCGAAGTGACCAAGGAGGGGATCACCTGGAATGACCCGCCGATGAAGTTCGAGGCCGGCACTCCTGGCATCGTTTCGATCATCGGTATGGGCGTCGCGCTGGATTACCTGATGGAGCTTGGCATGGTGAATATCGCCGCGCATGAGGCCGAGGTCGCCGCCTATGCAACGAAACGCTTCAAGGGGCTGAACTGGCTGCAGATTCAAGGCAAGGCACCGGGTAAGGGTGCGATCTATTCCTTCACCATCGAAGGTGCCGGGCATGCGCATGATATTTCGACCATTCTTGACAAGAAGGGGGTCGCGGTGCGCGCCGGGCAGCATTGTGCCGGACCCTTGATGCAGCACCTCGGGGTGAACGCGACCTGCCGCGCCTCGTTCGCGATGTACAATACGAAGAGTGATGTCGATGTGCTCGTCGATGCGCTGGAGTTGGCGCACGATCTTTTCGCCTGAAGCGTCAGGCTCGTAGCCTGTCCAGTGCGCCCTTACTATTTTCTCAAGGCTTCGCGTCAGGGTCCGGGCTCTTTGTGGTTTCCGGAAACTCGGCGCGAATTTCCGCTCTCAACACGGGCCAGAGCGCGCTTGCCTCTGCCAAGAGGTCGCGCGTCCGGCTCCGTCGCGCGGCACGTTCCTCCGTTTCGGCGTTGATCAGCAGTTCGTGCAGTTCCAGCGCGCCAAAGCTGGCGAAAGCCCCGCCGAGCGCGTGCAGGCCTTGGGCCAGCGTCGGCTCTGTCTCATTGCGATTATCGGCAGCCAGCGCCAGTAGTGCGGGAAATTGTGTATCGGCTTCGGTGATCAGAGCGTCAATCAACCGTCGCGCGGTCTCGGCATCGACCAGAGAGGTCAGGGTATCCAGTGCCGCTGCTGTTTCACCCACGGCGATATGCGTGTCGGCTCGCCCCTGCGACCGTGCGATCTGATGGCGCAAAAGGCAGCGATCCAAGGGCTTGTGCAAAATCGCATCCATCACTGAAAGGTCCTGCGACTGATCGAGGCCGTCCGGCATATGCGCCGTCAGCGCGACAATCCTCGTGCGCTGGTTGGGGCCGGGGTCGTCACGGATCGACCGAGCCGCCGCCAATCCGTCCATCAGCGGCATGGAGATATCCATCAGGATTAGATCGAACTTGTCGCTCTTGGCGGCTGCCAGACCGGCGGCGCCATCTTCGGCCTCGACCACGCGGTGCCCGTCGATCTCCAGCAACCGGCGCGCGATAAATCGGTTGGTGGCGTTGTCCTCCACAAGCAGGATATCCGCCGCCGTCAGCGCGGGCGTGCCGTGCTGAGCCGGATCATCATCGGGCGTCAGGGCCGTCGCGGGCAGGGGCAGAAGCACACAGAATTCCGATCCTTCACCGATCTCGCTGACAACATCGATCGTGCCATTCATTGCCTCAACCAGCGCCCGGGCGATGCCGAGGCCAAGTCCGGTTCCCTGTATTTGGTGCTCTATCGCATTGTCGGTGCGCACGAAATCCTCAAAGACGCGATCCAGATCCTGGGGTGAGATGCCAAACCCGGTATCGCTGATGCGGACTTCGACCTGCCTGGGGTCGAGGCGTCTCGCGCTTAGTGTGATGCGCCCGTCACGGGTAAATTTTACGGCGTTCGCCAAAAGGTTAACCAGGATCTGCCGCAGTCGGTCCGGATCGCCGCGCACCACTCCGACAGGGTCTGGTGAGGTGATCCGCAGCGCGTTGCCCAGGTCACGCGCGCGCGCCTGTTCGGCTGTGGCCAACTCACTCAGCATGGCGTCCAGATCAAAGGGGCGAGAAGCCAGCAGCCGCATGCCACCCTCGATCTGGGTGATATCGAGCACGTCGTTCACCAGACGCAACAACGTCTCGGAGGAAGCTCTCACCACCGGCAAGTAGATATCGGTGATATCGCCCAGCGCCTGGGGACCGCGCTTGAGGTCCTCGTCGATCAGATCAATGGAGCCAAGAATCCCATTCAATGGCGTGCGCATCTCATGGCTGACAACGCCGAGAAAGCGGGCCTTGGCGCGCTCCCCGGCGCGCGCCTTGTCGCGGGAATCCTTCAGGTCGGCCTCTGCGGCCGTCTGGTGCACAATGTCGCGGATCACGCAGACGCAGATCGGGCTGCGGTCACGGGTGGTGACATCAACCGAAATTTCGACCGGGAACTCTCCGGTGTTGCGATGAAGACCAATCAGGCGGATCCCGGTCTTGCGGTCCGCATTGGCCATCTCGAACAGGTCGCGCCCGGTAAGCGGTGTCAGCGCATCGCCTGCTCGTCGTGCCAGCAAGGTGCCGATGAACAGACCTCGCGGCTCCAATCCATCGCGCCCGAACATGCCGATGCCGGCGCGGTTGAGGGTGACCAGCCGCCCATTCGCATCGATCACGGCAATCCCATCGTAAGAGGTCGAAAAGATCGCCTCCAGCCGGGCGGAAGTGGCGAGGTTGTCCTTCAGCCGCGCCTCCGAGAGGCTCGCCATCCGCCGAAACATGATGGCCAGCGCGCCGAGAATCACCAAGAGGAACGTCACAGCCACCGCCAGCCGGATCAGCACCCGTGCGATATCGTTGCGCGTCTCGTCGGCGATGAAGGCGAGGGCGCGGTTCCCTTCGGTCATGATGACCCGTGCCAGTGGGCGATAGGTTTCAGTGGCCTCTAGCAAGTCGTCGAGAGAAGCGCTGAGCGCCACATCCGTTTGATCAATGACCGGGGCGAGGGCGAGGATCCCTGTGCTGAACATTACGTAGCGGTCCCGCAGGGCCGGCACGTCGAATACCTCACGATAGGCCGGACTTTCCTGCAGCGTCAGGACGCGGGAATAGAGAATGTCATAGCTCTGCCGGATCGCATCCATCCCCGGAGTGTCTGGCCTGAATGGCGATCCGGTGACCTCACCTGTATCCGATTGCTCCGCCAGATCGAGCACGGCGCGAGCAGCCTCTACTGTGCGGGTAAACTCAAGGAATTCAACTTCAAGCTGCGCCAGGGTCCACTGCACGTTATCATGCGGCGATGAGTCCAGCTCATTCAATTTATGACGTACATCCGTCAACAGGTAGCCGATGGCGAGCGACGCGATGACGAGCAGAACGGCAAAGATACCAGATCGATGAAAAGCGCCAAAAGCATGACGGCGTGACGAGACAACCGGTTTATCGCTGGGCAAGGTCGGCATCGAATCGGGCGGTCGTGTCATGCCTAACAGTCCTACTTTCGGCGGGTGGGACAAGACCCATCAGATCTTGACGATGATCCGTTCCAATTGCCAGATCGAGTTTGAGTAGATAATTTCGTTTTGGAACTTTGATTTCAGATCATACGGATAGACCAGCCAAAGCGGCCCCTTGTCGCGCAGGGTCATGACCGATCCGTTCCTTTCGTAGGCCAGAACGGCGCCGTCCAGGGCAAGGTCTTCGACCGGCACCGTGATCTGGTAATCGTTCGCCGCGATCAGGGTCAGCTCTGTCGCGTCGGGGAGATAGGTTTTTATGAGGTCCCGCAGATGGATCCCGCGAAACTGTTGCAAGCCACTGGTCCAGATGGTTGTGGTGGAGAACGAGGTCTCCGGCAGTTTTCGCAGATCCTCATGGGTCAAAACATGGGTCTTCTCGCCTACGATCAAAGTCAGGATCCTTTCGCCTTCAGGTTGTGCATGGAGCGAGCCCGCGAAGGGCACGAGAGCCAGCCCGATCACTAAAGCCAAGAGCAAAGCGATACGCCGCCGCAAACCTGCGGGCTGACCTTCCGCGCGACGCCGGGCGCCGGTCAGGTTGGACCAGGTGTAGAATAGCATCATTCGGGGACCCCCATGTGGTTTCAGACTGGAAACACCTTGTCCTGCCATTACTTATTGCAGGATCTGCCAGCGACCGTAAACGTTCCTAAAGGTTTTCGGACATACCCTCACCTTTTGGATAGGGTGATGACGAAAGATGTAGTAAGGAATGCCAGCATGGGGAAAGTCCTGCTAGCCGACGATCATGAACTGGTCCGCGAAACGATCGCGGCCTACCTCAGGCAGGCCGGACGGCACGAGGTCGTTCCCGCCGCGTCCCTGCCAGAGGCGGTGCGCGCGATGGAGGCGGAGAGCTTTGATCTCATCCTGTTGGACTATCGCATGCCAGGCATGGAATCGCTGGACGGTCTGCGCGACATGGCCGCGCGCCATCCCGGCTTGCCGATCGCTCTGATCTCTGGGGCTGCCAGCCCCGAAGTCGCGCGCCAGGCGATTGCCCTCGGCGCTGTGGGCTTCCTGCCAAAAACACTGGCCCCTGACGATCTGATGCGGGCGGTCGAGACGATGATCGCGGGCAGTGTCTTTGTGCCCAAAGACGTCATGGCCGGCCTTGCGCACAACCTCACGCCGCGCGAGATCGAAGTTGTGCGCGGCATTGCGGGCGGCAAATCGAACAAGGAAATTGCGCGTGACTTGGGCGTCCAGGAAGTCACGGTGAAGCTGCACGTCAAGACGCTGTCGCGCAAACTGGACGCGCGCAACCGTACCCATGCCGCGATGCGGGCCCGCGATCTGGGTCTGGTCTGAGGCCGGGGTCAGACATCCGGTGCCACTTAGGTTCTCGCAGCGACCGAGGGATCACTTTGGTTTTCTGAAATATCCCGGGGGAGGCCGCCAGGCCGGGGGCAGCGCCCCTATTTACCACCACGACTTTTGCGCCGGTCAAGCCAATTCCTTCACGTACGGCGGCGTGACCGACGCAGCACTATCGAGTATTTTTGACGAGATGAAGCCCGACCTGCGAAGCTATCCGGATTGAACACAAACGCGGCCCACCTCAATCAGCGGCGACGACGACGCCCGCCCCGGCCGGAACCACCCGCTGCTGCAGCCTTGGCTGCATCAGCAAATGTCGCCCCCTCGCTCACAGCGTCGATTACACGGGAAAAGCCGATCCATTGCCCGCCATTGGGGTCGTGGTTCATCAGCAGGTTGGCGGCCTTGATCGCCTCCATCTCCACCTGGCGGACGGGGTTCATGATGGCCGAGGTCATGCCGGCCCCGATCGCCATCGGGAGAAACGCCGCATTGACGCCGTGACGATGGGGTAGCCCGAAAGAGACGTTGGAGGCTCCGCAAGTGGTGTTCACGCCCAACTCGTCCCGCAGGCGCCGCACGAGGGCAAAGACCTGCTGACCCGCACTCGCCATGGCCCCAATCGGCATGACCAGCGGATCGACCACGATGTCATGGGCGGGAATGCCGAAGTCCGCAGCCCGTTCGACGATCTTCTTGGCGACGGCAAAGCGCACGTCGGGGTCTTCGGAGATGCCGGTATCGTCGTTGGAGATCGCGACGACCGGCACGTTGTATTTCTTGACCAGCGGCAGGACCAGCTCCAACCGCTCTTCCTCCCCGGTGACGGAGTTGAGGAGCGGCCGTCCCTCGGCGGCTTCCAGTCCCGCCTCCAGCGCGCCGGGGACGGAGCTGTCGATGCAGAGCGGGACATCGACCAGCGCCTGCACCCGCTTGACCAGTTCCGGCATCAACATCGGCTCGACAAAGTTATTGTCGGCGTAGCGCGAATCGCTGCCCATCTTGTTGGTGAAAACCGCGCCGGAGTTGATGTCCAGCACCATCGCGCCACAGGCGACCTGCTCCACCGCGTCACGTTCGACTGTCGAGAAATCGTCCAGCTCCAACTCGGCAGCGAGTTTTTTGCGCCCCGTGGGGTTGATACGCTCTCCGATCACGCAGAACGGTTCATCAAAGCCGATGACGACGGTTTTGGATTTGCTCTCAAGCACGGTACGGGTCATTTGGGTCCCTTGTTCTGGGCTAAGGTTCGATCAGGTGTCGCCCGAATGGTCGGACACCCAATGTGCGGCGGCGGTGATCCCGCCGAGTGGGAAGATATGCGCCTGTTTGATCAAGCTCTCCGGGTTTTCCGCCCGGTGACGGGCCAGATCGCGCAAAACTGCGGTCGGCTCGTAGGGTTTCACCAGTCTGGAGACATCCATGGCGCGTTTTTGCAGCACGTTCAACGAGGCACCGACGCCGCAGGCGATGGCAAAGCGGATCAGCGTCTGCAATTTGGCCGGTCCCGCGACGCCGACATGGATCGGAAGGGCGATCCCTTCGGCCTTCAAGCGGTCCGCCCATGCGATCACGGGGGCGGCGTCAAAGACGAACTGGGTGGCAATCGCGACCTCGGCATCCGTGCGCGCGGCAAAGGCGTTCTTCCAGCGAAGGGCCGCCATCACCATCGTGTCACTGCCGTCGGGGTCGATGTCTCGGTTGCCTTCGGGGTGGCCTGCGACATGCAGATGGGTGAACCCGGCGCGATCAAAGGCGCCGGTTTCCAGCAATTGCATTGAGCTGTCAAAAGGACCGCGCGCAGCATCGATGCCACCGGCGAGGATCAATCCTTGGGTGATCCCGGCCTCACCCTGATAGCGCGCGATCCAGTCGCTCAGGGTCGCGGCGTCAGGGACGCTGCGCGCAGCGAAATGCGGCATGACCTCAAAGCCCTGGGCGATGAGGCGCGCAGCCGTTCTGACCATGTCGTCAATCGGAGTGCCGTCAATATGGGCGATGTAGACGCGGGTGCCGGCAGGCAGAAGCGCGCGGAAATCATCGACCTTATCGGCGGTGCGCGGCATCACTTCGATGGAATAGCCATCGAGAATAGCGGCCAGCCCCTCGCCGGTCGGAGCGAGGGCATTGCGTCGGGCAAAGTTCAGTATGGCCAAAGGGATCCCTCCAATCGGGGCGCGTCACGCCCATCCATCGTTCGCGATCAGCGCCTTGATACGCGCCTGATCGTAGTCGGCATCGATCCGCGCGGTCTCTTGCGCGGCGATCTCCGAGGGATCGCCCTCGGCCGGGGTCAGGGAAACCTTGTGCCATTCGGCGAGGTAGGCATCGGTCTCGGCCGCGCCCACCTTCATCGCCGCGCGGTCAATCGCCTGCTCGAACCGTTCGGGCAGAACCTGCTTGGCCGCTTTGCGTCCCTTGCCGACGATCACCTGGGCGGGAATATCGCGCCAGCAAACGAGGGTGATGTCATTCAGGGCCATGATCTTTCCTTTGACGTCCGTAGCCCGTTTATAGGTCAGGGCAGGGCTGAGGGTGGCGTCGTTTTCGACACCTTGCATCGCTGAGGCGACGCAAGACTGGTTTAGCTTGTTGCATGGTCATGATCCAGCGGTCCGAATCGCAGATAATCTCATGACTGTTATGAGTGCGCGCGCTTTGCTGTGATTTGACGCGGGCGATCTGGGCCCGGCGGCTGGCGCGCAACCGGATTGACCTAGGGTGACGTAACCGTGACCGATGCGGATACTTGCGCGACCATCGGGCGTCGAGTAGGCTGGAGGCAACACGTAACAGGAGGGCGCGACCATGGCGCCCAGGCGTCCCAAAGGTGCGGGCGCTTTCCCTCAACCGGTCGAGAGCCCCGTACCCTCAACACCGGATCCGGCCGAGCTTTATGCCGCGCTGGATCTGGGCACGAATTCGTGCCGCATGCTGATCGCTCAACCCAAGGGCAGCCAGTTTCATGTGGTCGACAGTTTCTCGAAATCCGTCCAGCTTGGTGCGGGTCTGGAAAGGTCAGGGCAATTGTCCCGTGCCTCCATGACGCGCACAATTCAGGCACTTCGGGTCTGTCAGCAGAAATTGCGACGACACAGCGTCCGTCACATGCGGCTGGTCGCGACCGAAGCCTGTCGCCGCGCCAAGAATGCCGGACGATTCATCCAGCAGGTGCAAGACGAAACCGGGCTGCGGTTGGAGATCATCAAGACCGAGGAAGAGGCGCGGCTGGCCGTGATCTCTTGCGCGCCGCTGGTCTCGACCAAGACGGAACAACTGCTGGTCGTCGACATCGGCGGCGGCTCGACCGAGCTGGTCTGGATCGATCTGACCGCGGTGCCGATGCGCGAACGTCCCCGCGCGATCATGCGCCTGCACGCCGGTTTCCATCCCCCCGAAAGCCCGTTTCCCGCCGCCAAGGTCGTCGACTGGATCAGTGTCCCGCTTGGCGTGGCGACCCTGCGGGATCAGTTTCGCGATGTGCAGGACGATACGGCGCGATTTGCGCTGATGTCGTGGTTCTTTGAGGAATCGCTGGCCGAATTCGCGCCCTACAAGGACGAACAGGTGCGGGAGGGGTTCCAGATCATCGGCACCTCCGGCACGGTCACGACCGTCGCCGCCTCACACCTAGGGTTGAAGCGTTATGACCGGACCAAGGTGGACGGGTTGCGCATGACCTCGGATCAGATCGACCTCGTGATCCGCGACTACCTGTCGCTCGGCCCAGAGGGGCGGCGTCGCGATCCGCGCATCGGACAGGACCGCCAGACCCTGATCATGTCGGGTGCTGCCATCCTTCAGGCGTTGCTGCGCTGCTGGCCGACGGATCGACTGTCCGTCGCGGACAGGGGGCTGCGCGAAGGGCTGCTTTATGCCCAGATGTCGGCGCATGGGGTGTTGGAGGACGCGCCCTATTGAGGGCGCATCCCTGAGGTTGCCTCGCCTCAGACGAGGTATTTGTTGAACCAGTCGATGGTGCGCTGCCAGGCGAGTTCGGCTTTCTCTTCGTCGTAGCGGGGCGTGGAATCATTATGGAAGCCGTGGTTCGCGCCCTCGTAGATATAGGCCTCGTAGGTGGTGCCGGCCTCGTCCAACGCTTCCTTGTAGGCCGGCCAACCCTCGTTGACGCGGGCGTCCAGCTCTCCGTAGTGCATCAGCATGGCGGCCTCGATCCTGGGCACATCCTCGGGTGCGGGCTGGCGACCGTAAAAGGGCACGGCAGCGCCGAGTTCGGGGTAGGCGACCGCCGCGGCGTTGGCGACGCCGCCACCGTAGCAAAAGCCGGTGATCCCGACCTTGCCCACCACATCCTCATGCGCCATCAGGAATTCGACTGCGGCGAAGAAGTCATTCATCAGCTTGGTCGAATCGACCTGCTGCTGAAGCTCTTTGCCCTTTCCATCGTTGCCGGGATAGCCGCCCATGGGGGTGAGCCCGTCCGGGGCGAGGGCAATGAAACCGGCCTTAGCCACCCGGCGCGCGACATCCTGAATATAGGGGTTCAGGCCGCGGTTCTCATGGACCACGACGACCCCCGGCGCGTTGGTCTTGCCTGCGGGGCGTACCATGTAGGCGCGGATGTCGCCGTGTCCGTCCGGCGAGGGGTAGGTGATCCATTCCGCGAGGATGTCGGGATCGGTGAACGACACCTGTTCGGCCAGCGCGTAATCCGGGCTCATCACCGACAGGAGGGTCGCAGCGGTAAAGCTGCCGACGGCGAACTTGCCGGCCCGGTCAAGGAACTGCCGCTTGGTGATCATGCCATGTGCGTAGAAGTCGTAGAGTTCGAGAAGCTCGGGCGCAAAATCTTTGGCGGTCATGCGTGTCATGGGAAACCTCATCTGAATTGAATGAATGTCGGAACCTTCCGCGTGCATACGATGTTGCGTCAAGCCGACTGGAACAGAGGCAGCATCACGACTTCGCGACTATTGCCGCGCGGTCGGGCACCGGGCCGCGCGTGGAGCGCGTCCCAAAGCATTGGCTTGAGGCGCAGAGGCGTGCAAGCTATGGGGGCGGGAAGCGAAAGGGTTTGACCGTGGTAAAGAAGCCGACAGGAAAGAACACATCGGGCCGCGGACAACGCGATCTGACCATAAAGGTCAAGACGGCGCGGGGGCGCAAGCTGTCCTCCACCCGCTGGTTGCAACGCCAGTTGAACGACCCTTATGTCGTGCGCGCGCAGGCCGAGGGCTATCGGGGCCGCGCCGCGTTCAAGATCATGGAGATCGACGACAAGTATCGGTTTCTCGTGCCGGGCGCACGGGTGGTCGATCTGGGCTGCGCGCCAGGCGGGTGGTTGCAAGTGGCCGTCCCCCGGATCAACGCGCTTGGCGAAAAACATGGCAAGGCGGTCGGGCGGATCATCGGAGTCGACCTGCAAGAGATCGACCCCATTCCGGGGGCCGAGATCCACGTTCTCGACTTCATGGACGAGGGTGCGGACGATCAGGTCAAGGAGTGGCTGGGCGGTCAGGCGGATGTGGTGATGTCGGACATGGCCGCCTCGTCCTCGGGGCACAAGCAGACCGACCATCTGCGGATCATCTCGCTGTGCGAGACGGCGGCCTATTTCGCCTTTGACGTGCTGGCCGAGGGCGGCACCTTTATCGCCAAGGTGCTGGCCGGGGGCGCGGAAGGCGAGTTGCAGAAGATCCTCAAGACCAAGTTCGACAAGGTCTACAACATGAAGCCACCTTCGTCGCGCTCTGACAGTTCCGAAAAGTTCGTCATCGCAAGGGGGTTTCGCGGTTAGGTCGGGGCTACGTTCTCAGGCTGCGAAGTTCAGGCCGGCAGTGACGCGCCTTGGGTCCCACGCTCCCGATAGGGGGTCGTGTTGTACTGCGTCCGGTAGCATTTCGAGAAATGCGAGGGCGAAGAAAAGCCGCAGGCGAGGGCCACGTTAATCACCGACATATCGCTTTGCATCAGCAGGTTACGCGCCTTTTGCAGCCGCAGTTCCATATAGTACCGCTTGGGTGAACGATTGAGGTAGCGGCGGAACAACCGCTCCAACTGGCGCGTGGACATGCCGACGTCGCGGGCAAGGGTCGCGGGGCTGATCGGCTCTTCGATCGCGTGTTCCATCATGTGAATCACCTGGCTCAGCTTGGGGTGGCGCACACCGATCCGCGTCGGAATGGACAGGCGCTGCGTGTCCTGATCGGTGCGGATCGAGGAATAGATCAACTGATCCGCGACCGCGTTCGCCAGATCCTCCCCGTGGGCATCGGCGATCAGCTTGAGCATCAGATCGATGGATGAGGTGCCCCCCGCAGTCGTCATCCGCAGCCCGTCCATCACAAAAACCGCCTTGGTGATGGTGACGTCCTCGAACGCCTCGGCAAAACTGTCGTGGTTTTCCCAGTGAATGGTCGCGCGCTTGCCATCGAGCAGGCCGGCGGTCGCGAGAACATGGGCCCCGGTGCACAGCCCGCCGATACGCAGCCCCTTGCGGGCCTCGCGACGCACCCAGTTCAGCAGGGGCTTGGTGGTGGCATTTTGCACATCCAACCCGGCGCAGATCAGCACGATGTCGTCGCGCGAAAGCTCTCCCAACCCGCTGGTCGAGCCGAATTGCGTCCCGGCAGAGCAGGCCACGGCCTCGCCGCCCTCGCTTTGCACGTCCCATGAATAAAGCGGCTGACCCGACATCCGGTTGGCAATGCGCAGGCATTCCAGCGCCGAGGCAAAGGACAGCAGCGAAAAGTTGTTCAACAGAACAAAGACGAAATGCGACGGTCTGTCCGGCATGTGATCTTCCCGCAGATCGCCACCACGGCGACACCCGAAAAACCTGTCACGGTGTCGTGGCGATCACAAGCATGATTGTCGCGGTTGCCTTCACGGTTGCCACCGTGGCAGCCGCGCGACAATCTGAGGTTCCGGTGGCGATAATTGTTGGTGGCGCTGACCTCTGCGGGTGCTTATAACCTCGCGGACCCGAGTTTCCGGTAGAGGAGCCAAAGATGACTGCTTGGCAGAAAAGCGACTGGCGCAACAAACCCCGCGTGCAGATGCCCGATTATCCCGACCAGCCCGCACTGAACGCGGTCGAAGGCAAGCTGTCCAAGTATCCGCCACTGGTCTTTGCCGGTGAGGCGCGTCGCCTGAAGGATGCTCTCGGCCAGGCGGGACGGGGCGAGGCGTTCATCCTTCAGGGGGGCGATTGTGCCGAGGCTTTCGATCAGTTTTCGGCCGATTCCATTCGCGACACCTTCAAGGTGATGCTGCAGATGGCAATGGTTCTGACCTTTGGCGCCAAGGTGCCTGTGGTCAAGATCGGGCGCATGGCCGGTCAATTCGCCAAGCCACGCTCGGCCCCGACCGAAACCGTCGAGGGCGTCGAGCTGCCCAGCTATCGCGGGGATATCATTAACGAGCTGGACTTTACGGCCGAATCGAGAATTCCCAACCCGGACAAGATGTTGCAAGCCTATACTCAGGCGGCGGCAACCCTGAACCTGCTGCGCGCCTTCTCGACGGGTGGTTACGCCGACGTGAATGAAGTGCATCGCTGGACCCTCGGCTTCACCGAAGCGGACGAGGCCGAACGCTTCCGCGATATGGCCAACCGGATCAGCGACACGCTGGATTTCATTCGCGCCGCAGGGGTCAGCGCCGAACGTCAACACGCATTGCGTCAGGTGGATTTCTATACCTCACACGAGGCGCTTTTGCTGGAATACGAAGAGGCCCTGTGCCGCATCGATTCCACGACGGGTCAGTACCTTGCCGGGTCGGGACATATGATCTGGATCGGGGATCGCACCCGCCAGCCCGATGGCGCGCATGTGGAGTTCTGCAAGGGCGTGCAGAACCCGATTGGCTTGAAGTGTGGCCCGACAATGACATCGGAAGACCTGAAAGTTCTGATGTCCACGCTGAACCCCGATAACGAGATGGGTCGCCTGACCCTGATCGCGCGCTTTGGTGCTGGAAAGGTGGCGGATCATCTGCCGCGCCTGATCCAGACCGTGCGTGCAGAGGGCGCGAATGTCGTTTGGGTCTGCGATCCGATGCATGGCAATACGGTGAAATCCGAGTCCGGCTACAAGACCCGTCCGTTCGATGCCGTGCTGCGCGAAGTTCAGGAGTTCTTTAACGTGCACAAGGCAGAGGGCACGATCCCCGGCGGTGTGCACTTTGAGATGACCGGGCTTGACGTGACCGAATGCGTCGGTGGCCTGAAGGAAGTCTCGCATGAAGACCTCAAGGATCGGTACCATACCGCTTGCGACCCCCGGCTCAACGCCTCGCAGTCACTGGAACTCGCCTTCCTCGTGGCCGAGGAACTGACCGCCTTGCGGCAGGGGCGGCTGGCTGAGGCGGGATAACTTCGGCGCAATTTTATGGTGAAGGCGTCGCAGGTTGCGGCGCCTTTCTCATGTGGAAACGCTTGATCTAGCAGCTCATTCGGAGCGATTGTTCTTGACCACCCGGAGGTAGGGTCGCGGTCCTGCCTCGAAACTCGTAGGGCTTTCAGCCAATCCGCGCGCCTCCCTCTCGACAGGTTCAATCGCCGGGAGGGCGCTGGCGTCGGTCAACGGATCACTGAGCGAGGTCAGACCGCGTCCCACCACGTCGAACCGACGCGGCGCGGTCCCGATTGGGTCGATCGCAACGAAGCATCCCAAAACGCGGCTTATGTCACCGAGATCGCTTTCCAGCGGCAATAGGACCACGCGCGCCTCGATAGCGGCTTGCCCGCGCACGGCGGGGGATGACAGGGACAGGATCGCTCTTGCGGGGTCGGAAAACACACGCTCCAAGGTCTGGCTGACCAGACGGCGGGCAGGGGCGGTGAACATCGCGCTGAACGGCATGCCGCGCACATCCATGCCCATCAGATCGCCCAGATGCGACCCGGCCAATCGCAGTCGGCCCTGTCCCGGCGCGATCCGTTCCAGCACGAAGGCATGGCTCAACGCGCTTTCGATACCGCGAGGGTTGATATCCGAGCGGCGCGGCACGGTGTGATCGACCCGCAAGGCCTGCCAATAGGCGTCGACCTCCTGAATCGGGCGATAGCGGGCTGGCGGGGTAGCGTCGCTCATTGTTACGACCTTTCGGTCACCTGTGGGCTCTTGCGGGTCTTTTGCCGACATCGGGCACATCCTGATGGTGTCGCGGGATCGCATAGGGGGGCTGGTCGTCCTCAGACCAATGGCCGCCCGTCTCATCACCGCGCACATTAACGATCTAGCGTGTAAAGCTTACTCAAACATTAACATGCCATAAGGTTGAGGATTTCGGCGCAAAATCCCAAGCTATGGTTAAGAGTGTGCGCGCAAATCGACGCGTTCCGGTGGCCGAGCACTGGACGCAGAGGAAGAACAAAGGTTAGGTCATCGGTGTAACGGCACGGGAAGGCGGGCAAAATGCATCATTCCATGACGGGCTTCGCCTCTCTGCAGGGGGCAGAGGGGGCGCATAGCTGGACATGGGATTTGCGCTCTGTCAACGCCAAGGGCCTTGATCTGCGCCTTCGGGTGCCGGATTGGCTGCCCGGTCTGGAGGCGGCGCTCAAGTCGCGGCTGGCCAAGGCCGTAACCCGCGGTAACGTCACGCTGAACCTGCGCGTCACGCGCGAGGAGACGGCCGGAACACTGACCCTCAACCCCGGCGTTCTGGATCAGGTGATGGCCGCGCTGGTCGCTGTCGAAGAGCGCGCGATGATGCAGGGGATCAGCCTCGCCCCGTCCAGGGCCGCCGACCTTCTGTCCATGCGCGGCGTGCTTGAGGCAGGTGCGACGGAGGACGATAACGAGGCTCTCGTCACCGCGATCACGAACGATTTCGACGCCTTGCTGCAGGCCTTCGTGGCCATGCGAGCGCAGGAAGGCTCGGCGCTTGTTTCGCTCCTGCGCGGCCATCTCGACCAGATCGAAACCTTGCTGGGGCAGGCGGGCGAGGTGCTGACGCAGCGGCGCGAGGCCATGGGGGCGACACTGCAGACCCAATTGCAGCGCGTGCTCGACGCCGATGTCTCCATCGACGACCACCGCATCGCGCAAGAGCTGGCCCTGATCGCGGTCAAGGCCGATGTGACCGAGGAACTGGACCGGCTGACGGCCCATATCACCGCCGCGCGCGGCTTGCTGAAGGGCACGGGCCCCGCCGGGCGCAAGCTGGATTTCCTGGCGCAGGAGTTCAACCGCGAGGCCAATACCCTCTGCTCCAAGTCTCAGCACGCGGAGCTGACTGCCATCGGACTGGAACTCAAGGCAGTGATCGAACAGATGCGCGAGCAGGTCCAAAACCTCGAATGACGCGTGGTTCGGGCAAAGGCAGACGCGCAAACCCGGCTTGCGTGGAGGGTGGAAATTTGCCACTTCGGCAGTCAGGATACGCAGGGCCGCGCGCGCGGCTGGAAGGGAAGGCAACATGGCGCAGCATACGGCCCGAAACACAGCCCGCGATGTGATGCAGGCCACTTTCCAAGGCATGTCAGGAACCGGGTCGGGGGCCGCGAAGGATCGGCGGGGTCTACTGATCATCCTCTCCTCGCCATCCGGCGCGGGCAAGTCCACGTTGGCCAGACGCCTGCGGGACTGGGACCCCTCCATCCGGTTTTCCGTCTCGGCCACGACGCGCGCTCCGCGCAGCGGAGAGGTTGATGGCACGGATTACCACTTCCTCAGCGAAAGCGATTTCAAGACGCAGGTAACGGACGGCGGAATGCTGGAGCACGCCTATGTCTTTGGCAATTTCTACGGCTCGCCCAAAGCGGCGGTAGAGGGCGCGATTGATGCCGGTCAGGACGTGCTGTTCGATATCGACTGGCAGGGTGCGCAACAGATCCGCAATTCCGCCCTGGGGCCACACACCCTTTCGATTTTCCTGCTGCCGCCCTCTATCACCGAGCTGCACCGTCGTCTGCGCGAACGCGGCCAGGATAGCGACGACGTGATTTCAGGACGCATGCGCAAAAGCTGGGACGAGATCAGCCATTGGGATTCCTATGACTTTGTGCTGGTCAATGACGATCTGGACTCGACCGAGGCAAAGTTGCGCGCCATCCTGACCGCCTCACGTCTGCGGCGGACCCAGCAACCCCGCCTGACGGATCATGTCCGCCATCTGCAAACCGAATTCGAGGAGAGCCAATGACCCTGTATGCCCTGGACGGAAACGCCCCCGAAACGCCCGCCGACGAGGACTTCTGGATCGCACCGGACGCCAATGTCATTGGCAAGGTCGTGCTGGAAAGCGGCGCGTCGATCTGGTTCGGCGCGACCCTGCGCGGCGATAACGAGGTGATCCGCATCGGCAAGGGGTCCAATGTGCAGGAAAACACGGTGATGCACACCGATATGGGCTGCCCGCTGACGATCGGGGAAAATTGCACCATCGGCCACAAGGCAATGCTGCACGGCTGCACCATCGGGGACAATTCGCTGGTCGGCATGGGGGCCACGATCCTCAACAACGCGGTGATCGGCAAGAACTGCCTGATCGGCGCCGGTGCGCTGGTGACCGAAGGCAAGGTGATCCCCGACGGCTCGATGGTGCTGGGCAGTCCGGCCAAGGTGGTCAAGGAGTTGGGGCCGGAATGGGTCGAGAAACTCGCTGCATCCGCACTGACCTATCAACGCAACATGCGTCGGTTCCGAAATGGTCTGACCGCGCTCTGACAGCAAGGGGCCGGTCCGCCGATGAGCAATGAGCAGTGCGCCGATCTGCTGGAGGCGGTTCCGCTGGCCGGCGTGTTGATCGCCCCGGATGAACGGATCGTTGCGGCCAATGCCCCTGCGCGAAGCCTGCTGGGCGAAGGCATCGTCGGGCGGCACTACATCACCGCGATCCGTCACCCCGCGGTTCTGGATGCGGTTGATGCCTGTCTCAGCGACGGCCAGACCCGGACGACCCGACATCTCACCAGCCAGGCCGGACGCGATCTGACCTATCTGGTCACGGCGGCGAGGGTCAAATCAGGGCAGGGCAGTGTCCTCGTCAGCTTAAACGACATCTCTCCGCTGGAGCAGGCGGGCCAGATGCGGCGCGACTTCGTCGCCAATGTCAGCCATGAGTTGCGCACCCCCCTGACCGCGCTGATCGGGTTCATCGACACGCTGCGAGGTTCGGCGCGCGAGGACCCCGCCGCTCAGGTACGGTTTCTCGACATCATGCGCAGCGAAGCGCACCGCATGGAACGGTTGGTCCGCGACCTACTTTCCCTCAGCCGGGTAGAGGGCGAAGAGCGCGTCCGCCCGACCGCGAGGGTGGACATCGCCGTGATCCTGCACTCGGTTCTCAACACGCTCGCCCCGCTGGCCGCGAAAACCGGCGTCGAATTTGTTCGCAACGCTCCGACCAGCGGCGCGATCGTTTCAGGCGATGAGGATCAACTGCGTCAGGTCGTGACCAACCTCGTGGAAAACGCGGTGAAATATGGTGGCGCCGGCGGCACCGTCGGCGCGGACCTAATCCTGTCGGATGCCCTGCCTGCCACTCGCGGGCCGGGGGTCGAACTGGTGATCTGGGACCGGGGACCGGGCATCCCTGAGATCCATGTGCCACGCCTGACCGAACGCTTTTACCGGGTGGATTCGCACCGGTCGCGCGAAATGGGCGGCACCGGGCTGGGGTTGGCCATCGTGAAGCATATCGTCACACGCCATCGCGGTCGGTTGCGGATCGAATCCGAAGTCGGGCAGGGCAGCCGCTTTATCGTTTCGTTGCCACGCGAAAAAGGCGTGTAACCGATGGATATTCAACCGTAATATTTGGCGCGTCTCGGGGTCGAACGTCGATATGGTGTCGAGTGGTCGCGCATTCCGCTGCCCGCCTGACGAAACGTCAGCCGGGAGTGTCATCAAACCGTTACACAAGCGTCACAAAACCATAGCGAACCACCCCTAGGAGGCAGGGTGAGGTCACCGGGGACGGTGGCCAAGACGCAACTCTTCAGGAGAAATCCATGTCCACGATGAAACTCACCGTCTCTCTGCTGGCACTCACGGCGGTTTCGGCCACGAGCGCCGCGGCGCGCGATCAGGTGCAGGTTGCCGGGTCCTCGACCGTTTTGCCCTACGCCTCCATCGTTGCCGAAGCTTTCGGCGAGAATTTCGACTTTCCGACCCCGGTGGTCGAATCCGGTGGCTCCTCCGCGGGGTTGAAACGGTTCTGCGAAGGCGTTGGCGAGAACACCATCGACGTCGCCAATTCCTCCCGTCGCATCCGCGAAAAAGAGGTCAAGGCCTGTGCGGACGCGGGCGTGAGCGACATCATCGAAGTGCGCATCGGGTATGACGGCATCGTCTTTGCCTCGCAGCTCGATGGCCCGGCCTATGACGCATTTGTCCCTGCCGAGATTTATCAGGCCCTGTCCGCGACCGTCCCGGTCGATGGCGAAATGGTCGCCAACCCCTACACCCAATGGTCCGAGATCAACGGCGATCTGCCTGGCGAAGACATCCTGGCCTTCATCCCCGGCACAAAGCACGGCACGCGCGAAGTGTTCGAGGAAAAGGTTCTGCTGCAGGGTTGCGAAGATACCGGCGCGCTGAAAGTGATGCTCGACGGCGGCATGGATGAAAAGGCGGCGGAAAAGGCCTGCATGGCGGTGCGGACGGACAACCGGTCCATCGACATCGACGGTGACTACACCGAGACCCTCGCGCGCATCGACTCCAACAGCAACGGCATCGGCGTCTTTGGCCTGGCGTTCTACGAAAACAACACAGACACGCTGAAGGTCGCGACCATGGGTGGGGTCGAGCCGACGACCGAAACCATTGCGGCCGGCGATTATCCGGTGTCACGTCCGCTCTACTTCTACGTCAAGAAGGCGCATATCGGCGTCATCCCCGGCGTGAAGGAATTCGCGGAATTCTTCGTCTCCGATGACATTGCAGGCCCCGATGGCCCGCTGGCAGAATATGGCCTCGTCTCCGATCCGGACCTCGCGGACACCCAGTCCATGGTCGCCGACGAAAACACCATCCAGACCTCAATGTAATCGCAAACGGGGCGGCCCTGCCGGGGCCGTCCCACCCTTGCCCGAACGTCTGCGGAACTGATCATGTCACCCATCTGGACCCTTCTCTTTGTCGTCGCGCTCGCCGCGATCGGCTATGGTGCCGGTCGCGCGCGGGCCATGCGCTCGGCCTCGGGCGACATCCGCAACCTGCATTCGCTGCCCTCCTATTACGGCGCGAACGCCATGCTCTCGGTGCTGGTGCCTGCGCTCGCCTTGATGGTGATCTGGTTGATCGTGCAACCCATGTTTATCGAAACCCGCGTCCAGCAACATATTCCGCCGCAATCCTACGCGGACAGCGGTGCGCTGAGCCTGATCATGTCGGACGTGCGCCGTGTCGCCGATGGGCTGACGGTCGCCGTGCGCGAGGGCGTTTTCAGCGTCGATGACGCGGCGGGCCTTAACAGCCAAAGCACCGATATCCGCGCGGCCCTTGGGTCTGTCGGTGTCGCGCTTGGCTCGGATGTCGAACCCTATGTGCTGAAGGCCGCGCAGGAGTATCGCGCGTTGAGCGGAACCGGTCAGACCTTGCGCAGCATCGCGGTGCTGGCATTGGCCCTTGCCGGTCTGATCTGGTCCCTGCGACGGACGAACCGGACATTCCGCGCGCGCAATGTGGTGGAGCGGGCGCTACTGGCGCTTTTGATCATGGCCGCCTCCATTGCGGTGCTGACGACCCTCGGGATCGTGTTGTCACTGGTCTTTAACACCGTGGAGTTCTTCAAGCTTTACCCCTGGACAGAGTTCTTCTTTGGCCTGACCTGGGCGCCGTCCTTCGGGGGCGGGTCCGAGCTGGGGATCCTGCCGCTGTTCTGGGGGACCTTCTACATCTCGCTGATCGCGCTTGCCGTTGCCGTGCCGATTGGCTTGTTCGCCGCCATCTACCTGTCGGAATACGCCTCACCGGCTGTGCGCGGCTTTGCCAAGCCGATGCTGGAGGTGCTGGCCGGGATCCCGACAATCGTCTACGGCCTTTTTGCGCTGCTGACGGTCGGGCCTGCGCTGGTCGCGCTTTTTGGACGCGAAGGCACGCTTGGCCTCAACTGGATGAGCGGCGGCACGGCTGTCATGACCGCCGGCCTGGTGATGGGCATCATGTTGATCCCGTTCATCTCGTCGCTATCGGACGACATTATCAATTCGGTGCCGCAATCGATGCGCGACGGCTCACTCGGCCTTGGCGCGACAAAGTCCGAAACCATCAAGCAGGTCGTACTGCCCGCCGCCTTGCCCGGCATCGTCGGGGCGATCCTGCTGGCGGCATCGCGCGCCATCGGCGAGACGATGATCGTCGTTTTGGGGGCAGGGGCCGCGGCCCGCCTGTCGATGAACCCCTTCGAGGCGATGACCACCGTGACGGCCAAGATCGTCAGCCAATTGACCGGGGATGCGGATTTCGCCTCACCCGAGGCACTGGTGGCCTTCGCGCTTGGCATGACGCTGTTCGTCATCACGCTCTGCCTCAACATCTTTGCCCTCTGGATCGTGCGCAAATATCGGGAACAATACGAATGACCGACGCCTCAATTCCATCCGCTTCTGTACCTGACGGGGCGCCGTCCGGTCGATCTTCGTCACTGCTGACGCTGGACGGTCGCGTGCGCCGTCGCAACGCCGCTGAACGACGTTTCCGCATGTATGGAATCGGCGCGGTCGCCATCGGGTTGATCTTCCTGGCCTTGCTGTTGGTCGCGATCGTTCGCAACGGCGGACCAGCTTTCACCCAGACCTTCATCACCGTGCCGATCGAGTTGGTCGAGGCAAAGCTCGACAAGACCGGCAACCGCGACCTTGATGAGATCAAGAAGGTCTCGACCTTCGGATACAAGCCACTGGTGGTTGACGGATTGTCTGTTCTGCTCACACGAAATGGCATCGATAACGTACTGACAAAGCGTAAGGATATCGCGAAGCTCATCTCCGCCTCCGCAGTGGGGCAGATCCGGGACCATGTGGTCGCAAACCCCGATCAAATCGGACAGACCGTAGAGTTTCGCCTGCTGGCCTCCTCGCGCGTCGACGGCTATTTCAAGGGCCGGGTGAGCCGCGAAAGCCTCGCGAGGGACAAGAACCTTGACGCCGCGCACCTCGATATTGCCGATGCACTGATGGCGCGCGGCGCGCTCGACCGGGCCTTCAACTGGAATTTCATCCTGGGCGCGGATGCGTCGGAATCTCGTCCCGAACAGGCGGGGATCGGGGTCTCCATGCTGGGGTCGTTCTTCATGATGCTGGTGGTGCTGGCATTGGCGCTGCCCATCGGGGTTGCGACGTCGATCTACCTTGAGGAATTCGCGCCGCAGAACCGCTGGACCGACCTGATCGAGGTAAATATCTCGAACCTCGCCGCCGTGCCCTCTATCGTCTTTGGCATCCTCGGGCTTGCCGTCTTCATCCAGTTCGCAGAGCTGCCCCAGTCGGCTCCGCTGGTCGGGGGGCTGGTGCTGACACTGATGACGCTGCCTACGATCATCATCTCGACGCGCGCGTCCCTAAAGGCGGTGCCGCCGTCGATCCGTGACGCGGCTCTCGGGGTCGGCGCCTCCAAGATGCAATCGGTCTTTCACCATGTGCTGCCGCTCGCCATGCCGGGCATCCTGACGGGGACGATCATTGGTCTGGCACAGGCGCTCGGTGAGACTGCGCCGCTGTTGCTGATCGGGATGGTGGGTTACATCGCCTCCAATCCGCCAGACGGGATCGCCAGCGGGTTTCTCGATCCGAATTCGGCCATGCCGGCGCAGATCTACGAATGGGCCAAGCGCGCGGACCCGGCTTATTATGAACGGGCGTGGGGCGGAATCATCATCCTGCTGCTGTTTCTGATGAGCATGAATATCATCGCCATCCTTCTGCGCCGTCGCTTTGAACGCCGCTGGTGAAATGGGAGACCGGAAAATGTATGACACAGCCGTGACGGAGCAGACCGTGGACCAGACGACAACCAAGATTTCAGCACGAAATGTGCAGGTCCACTATGCGGATACCCACGCGATCCGCGATGTGGACGTCAAGATAGAGGACAAGACCGTCACCGCCTTTATCGGCCCCTCGGGATGCGGCAAGTCGACCTTCCTGCGCACGCTCAACCGGATGAACGACACCATCGATATTTGCCGGGTGCAGGGCGAAATCCTTCTGGATGGTGAGAATATCTACGACCCGAAGGTCGACCCCGTGCAATTGCGCGCCAAGGTCGGCATGGTATTCCAAAAACCCAACCCCTTTCCAAAGTCGATCTACGACAATATCGCCTATGGACCAAGGATCCACGGATTGGCCAAGAACAAGGCGGATCTGGATGTTATCGTTGAGAAATCCCTGCGTCGCGGGGCGATCTGGAACGAGGTCAAGGACCGGCTGCATGCGCCGGGCACCGGGCTCTCGGGCGGGCAGCAGCAACGTCTGTGTATCGCGCGCGCCGTGGCGACCGAGCCCGAGGTTCTGTTGATGGACGAGCCTTGTTCCGCGCTCGACCCGATTGCCACCGGACAGGTCGAAGAACTGATCGACGAGCTGCGCAAGAATTACTGCGTGGTGATCGTTACGCATTCGATGCAACAGGCCGCACGGGTCAGTCAAAAGACCGCCTTCTTCCACCTTGGTAATCTCGTGGAATACGGCGATACCGGGGAAATCTTTACCAACCCGATCGACCCACGCACCGAAAGCTATATCACCGGCCGCATCGGCTGAACCGATCCCGTCCACGGAGAACACCATGGCAGAGCAACATATCGCATCCGCCTTCGACCGCGACCTCGAAGGTATCCAGGCCAAGATCATGAAGATGGGCGGATTGGTCGAAGCCGCTATCCTGGACGCCGCCCAGTCGCTGGAGACTCGTGACGTGGAGCTGGCCGAACAGGTCAGGGCAGGGGACAAGGCCATCGATGCGCTGGAAGAGATGATCACCGAAGACGCGGCCCGTGTCATTGCCCTGCGCGCGCCCACGGCGGGAGATCTGCGCATCGTGCTGTCGGTGATGAAGATTTCCGGCAACCTCGAACGCATTGGCGATTATGCGAAAAACATGGCCAAACGGACCTCTATACTGGCCGAGATGACGCCGATTGACGGCTCTCCCACAGCCCTGAGGCGAATGGCGCGTGAGGTCAACGAGATGTTGAAGGACGCGCTCGACAGCTACATCCAGCGCGATGTGGCCAAGGCGCGTGACGTGATCAACCGCGATGGCGACGTCGATCAGATGTATAACGCCCTTTTTCGCGAATTCCTGACCTTCATGATGGAAGACCCTCGCAACATCACACCCTGCATGCACTTGCACTTCATGGCCAAGAACACCGAACGAATGGGCGATCACGTGACCTCCATCGCCGAGCAGGTCATCTACCTCGTCACCGGCGACACCCCGGAGGAGCCACGCGTCAAACGCGATAATACGTCCACGGACAAATCGCTTGCACCCGACTGATCGGAGAGACCAGATGCCCGACCAACCGACCGTCCTGGTCGTCGAAGACGAACCCGCACAACGCGAAGTTCTGGCCTACAACCTTGAAGCCGAAGGATTTCGCGTCACGCGCGCCGAAAACGGCGAAGAGGCATTGTTGCTGATTCAGGAAGACACGCCCGATATCATCGTCTTGGACTGGATGCTGCCGAATGTCTCGGGCATCGAGGTTTGCCGCCAGCTCAAGATGCGTAGTGAAACGCGCGCCGTGCCCATCATCATGCTCTCGGCGCGCTCCGAAGATGTGGACCGCGTCAGGGGGCTGGAAACCGGCGCCGATGATTACGTGGTCAAACCGTACTCGGTGATCGAACTGATGGCGCGTGTGCGCGCGCAGCTGCGCCGCACGCGCCCGGCAAGCGTCGGAGAGCGGCTGGAATACGACGGGATCGTGCTGGACAGCGAAACCCATCGGGTGACCCGCGAGGGCCAGGTGCTAAAGCTTGGCCCGACGGAATTCAGGTTGCTGACGACATTCATGGAGAAACCCGGCAGGGTCTGGAGCCGCGATCAACTTCTCGATCGGGTCTGGGGCCGCGACATCTATGTCGACACGCGGACCGTAGATGTGCACATCGGCCGCTTGCGAAAAGCGCTGTGCCAATTCGGAGGGGGAGATCCGCTGCGCACGGTTCGGGGTGCCGGGTACGCTTTGGGTTGATGGGGTGGATATATCCTGCGGTTGCAACGGCATAACATTTAACGCATAATTGGTATTATGTTATGATTTGAGATGCGGCTACGAAGGTATATGCGAAAAATATTCAGTCTTTTCAAAAGTCTAAGTGCCTAAGTTCTCACATTGCTCGAGCGTCCCATTATTCCACAGGTTCGAACACCCCCCGTGCACCAATGATAAATCATCCTCCTGGCGACCTGAGTACGCATATGCAAAAAAGGTCCGCCCCAAGGGACGGACCTTCTGGTCTGTAATGACCTGCAAGTGGCGGCTTAGCGCACCACGCGCACGATCTTGCGCTCCTGATCGACCAGAACCGGCGTTCCGTTCAAGTAGGCGTACTGGTAGTCGCTTTCAGGCACTGCAACGAGGCTGACTTCGGCCGGGATACCCGCACCGACGACGACTTCGCCCTCTACGTAGATCGGATCAAGCGGGTTGGACTGCACGTAGGTCACGGTCCGCTCGGGAACGGTCGCGGCACCGGCGACGGCACCAGCTGCCAGTGCACCGGCCACAGCAGCGGGACCACCGATCGCGGACATCGCGATAGCACCAGCGGTCAGACCGCCCACGGCGGCGGCACCGGCGCGCTCTTCTTCGTTCATGTCAACGGTCGCGACGTCCAGACGCTCGACGTTTTGGTAAACGACGGTCGGCTCGCTGTCGATCGACGCGGTCAGATAAGGGCTGTAGGCCCAGCCCTGCGTGCCTTCAAAGGTCACTTTGCACCATGCGGCGTCCAGAACACATTCCTGAACTTCGACCATGGCTTCGCCCGGGATCACGTTCAGGATCTCGCCGCGCGGATCCGGCATGGAGCGCAGGTTGAGGTCCGTGGTCGCCGTCGCATTGGTCGCGGCGATGGAAGTGGTTGCAGTCAGAATGGCTGCGGCGCTGAGGCCTGCTATCTTGGCGTACATGTCGTATATCTCCTCTATTTCTCAACCACATATCGTGGTAAAGGCGCAAGGCAATGGTGTTTACCTTGCTGCTGGTTGGCCAACGATCCGACGCCGAAATTGGTTCAATTTTTTTTCCGCGGTCGTGGCGGAATATCGCCAGTCTGAAGGGCATAAGGCCCGATACCACGGCTAGGGCATCCGCTCGCTTGGCCCCGGTTTGCATCCAAGCCCGAGGCGCACATTCAGCTTAGCACCTCAGTCGACCAGAGAGATATTCACCCGGCGGTTCTGCTTGCCCTTGTTCTCGACCTTGCCAATCGCAACGCGGCCGATCTCGGCGGTGCGCGCCACATGTGTGCCCCCGCAAGGCTGCAGATCGACCTGCGCTGGTCCGTCCCCAATCCGCACGAGACGGATGCGCCCTGCCCCTCGCGGCGGTTGGACAGACATGGTCTTGACGAGGCCGGGGTTGGCATCGAGTTCATCCTCGGTGATCCATTCGGCGCTGACGGGCAAATCCTGCGCGATGAGGTCATTCAAAACGACCTCCAGCGCGCCCTTGTCCTCGGGTGCGGTCGGCATCACGAAATCGAGGCGACTTTTGTCCGCGCCGATCTGACCGCCGGTGACCGGCAGGGGTATCACGACGGTCAGCAGATGAAGCGCTGTGTGCATCCGCATATGACGCAGCCGGACTCCCCAATCTAGGTCCTGCTCAACCTCCGCGCCCTCGGGGGGCGGTGTCTCATCAGCGGCGGGGATCAGCACGATCTCACCGCCTTGCCCCTTTACCGTCGTGGCGACGACCATGGTCCCTCCGGCCCAGCTTAATCGGCCGCGATCGCCCGGCTGGCCGCCCGAGGTGGCGTAGAACAGAGATTGATCCAGCACCACACCGCCCTGCTCTGTGATCCGTGTCACGCGGGCCGGGGCTGTCGTGAGATAGGTATCGTCCATAAACAGCTGCGTGGTCATCGTGCTCCGTCCTCTGCTCCCGCTGATCCGTCGGAACCGTCATCGGCGGCGTCCTCGGACCTGTGCAGATCCTCGGCCTCCAGATGCTGGCGGCCTTGGGTCTTGCGCGACGTCCGGGTGCGGTCCTCGGGCGCGCGCGCCTCTGCCTCGGCCTTCGTCTCCGCCCGCGTCGGCGAGCGTGACTGCGCGCCGGACCCGGAGGTCGGGGTGATAGGCTCAGCTTCGTCAGCCCCTGCCCCACTCCTGGGCGGACCGGAGGGGCTACCGCGCAGTGTCTCGGGATTGCGCAACCAGATGTCGCGCTGGGCAAAGGGTATTTCGATCCCTTCGGCAGCAAAACGCTCCGATATCTGGTGGTTCATCTCGGTCTGCACATCCAGAATGGCGGTCACGTCGCGCAAGATCGCGCGGATCTCAAAATCGACGCTGTCCGCGCCGAACCCCTTGAACAACACGTAGGGCGGCGGATTCAGCAAGACCATCGGTTGCGCTTCTGCGACGTCTTGCAGGAGGGCCTGCACCTTGCGGGTGTCGCTGCCATAGGCCACGCCGACCGGCACGATGATGCGCCCGACGAGGTTGCCGCGCGTCCAGTTCGTCACCGTTCCGGACACCAGATCGGCGTTGGGCACGATGACATCCGTGCGATCAAACGTCTCGATCCGGGTGGAGCGGACCGAGATGTCGCGCACGTAACCCATCTGGTCGCCAACCTCGATCCAATCCCCGATAGAGATCGGGCGTTCGATCAACAGGATGATCCCCGAGACGAAGTTCGACACGATGTTCTGCAACCCGAACCCAATGCCGAGCGACAGCGCACCGGCAACAAAGGCGAGCGCCGACAGGTCCACCCCAGCCGAGGTCACGGCGATCAGCCCAGCGGCAAAGATCCCCAGATATCCGACCCCCGCCGCTACGGCGTTTTGCCCGCCGGGGTCCAGTTTCGTCTTGGGCAAGACCTGTGAGCGTAGCGCCGTCTGTAGCAATCGAGTGGCGACATAGCAGATGCCGAAAACGATCACGAAAGTCATGAAGTCCGTCGGGCTGACGCGGGTGTCCCCGACGGTGAAGCCTTCGACGAAACGCGCCCATAATTCGGTGAGGTCAGTGACGCGCGCGCCCCAGATCAGCGCAAAGGCCGGCAACGACGCCACCGCCAATGCAAAACCCGCCAGCACGGGGGTCAGCGCCTCGTTCACGCCATCGCGGTTGCGCGTGAAGAGGATGTAGATTTCGTTCACCAGGCGCTGCAGGACCGCCAGCAGCCCCAGCAACATCAAGGTGGCGATGGTCGGAAAGACCAGCGCCTCGCCCGCGTTGAAATAACCGATCCCCGCAAAGGCCGGCCCGGCAAAGGCCACGACGATGACCCCGCGGGACAGGAGCGAGATCACCCGCCCGCGGAAGTCCGTCTCGAACTCCTCAGCGTTGTCGCGCCGCGTTGCCCGCAGCATCAATTGACCCATGCGCGCCAAGGCGACACCCGCCAGAACCAGCAGCGGAAAGGTCAGGACGTTGACCACTTCGGGCGACCAATCGAGTTGCCGCGCCATCGCATGTAACGGCGCGCGCAACAGCAACACGACCCCCAGAAGGGAGGCCAGGAACCGCCCCTGTGTTCGCGCACTACGGTCAAGATCGAGGGGCGAAACAAAGGTCTCGCCCCGTGGGAAAATCTGTCCGCCCAACCACCGGGCGGCGAAAAAGGCAAAGCCCGCCGCCGGTAACGATTTCGCCAGAACATCGCCGCGTGTGCCCAGCATCTGCGTCAGTTGCAGCGCCGCCGAGAACAACAGCAGGCCCACCACCGGCAAGATGATTTGGCCGAGCGATACAACCAACCCGGCGAGCCAGCGTTCGGCGGTACGTCCACGCTCCTCAACCGAGGTGACGAGCAATTCGACCCAAAGGCGCCCCCGCAAAACCAGAGCGATGGCCAGCAGGAACAACCCGCCGGAGACCGGCAAATTGCGGCGAAACTCCCCCCGGCTGGTTTCCTTGTCCCAGTTGGTGCGCAGGTCAACTGCGATCCGGTAGAAATAATCGACCACGGCCTCGATCGCCGGGGGCCAGTTCACCGGGTTCAGCGGTGTCGGCCCCAGTTCGAGCAACTCGCTGGTCTGGCGATCGCGCAGGGTCTGGTCGATCTGCTGGATCAACGCGTCGGCACGGCTAAAGGCCACCTCTGCGCGCTGCACGGGCGATTTCAACTCATTGAGGCGGGTGTTCAACTCTGCGCGTTGCCGCGCGGTATCGGGAGGCTCTTCTCCCTCCTCCGGCTTGGCTCCGAGAGCGGCAATCTGGGCGTTTACGGCCGCAATGGGGGCTGTGTTGGCCGCCTCGGCATCCTGGAACTGTTCCCGCCAATTGGCGAGTTCAGCGCGCAACGACTCCAACGCCGTGTTGGAGGCCTGCGACGCTTCGACCGCCGCTTCTGCACGCGCGGCGACTGTTTCCCAGGCGTCATAATCGGGTGTGCTCTGGGCCAGTGCGGCCCCCGCCAGCCCTGCGATAAATACAAGACAGAGCGAAAAGAGCCGCAGCATTGCGATCACTCGTCGAACACGCCGGGGATAGAGCGCGGAGCCTCGCTCAACCATCCCGGTACGGGCAGGTCTTTTTCACGCAGGAATTCCGGGTTGAACAGCTTGGACTGATAGCGCGTGCCGTAATCGCAAAGCACCGTCACAATCGTGTGTCCCGGGCCCATCTCGCGCGCCATGCGAACCGCGCCCGCGATGTTGATCCCCGACGAGCCGCCGACGCATAGCCCCTCATCCGCCAACAGATCGAAAACGTAGGGCAGCGCCTCCTCGTCCGGGATCTGATAGAGCATGTCGGGCCGGAACCCATCGAGGTTGGCGGTGATACGCCCCTGCCCGATCCCTTCGGTGATCGAACCACCCTCGGGCTTGGCCTCACCGTCCTTATACAGCGAATAGACGCCCGAGCCCATGGGATCCGCGAGCCCCATTTTCACACCTTTGGGTTGCAGCGCCATACCGACCCCGGCCAGCGTCCCGCCCGAGCCGACCGAGGCGACAAAGCCGCTGACCTTGCCATCGGTCTGATCCCAGACCTCCGGCCCGGTCGAGTCGATATGCGCCTGTCGATTGGCCGTGTTATCGAACTGGTTCGCCCAGATCGCGCCATGCTTTTCCGTCTTGGCCAACTCGGCGGCCAGCCGTTCCGAATAGCGCACGTAGTTGTTGGGGTTCTTGTAAGGCACCGCCGGCACCTGAACCAAGGTCGCGCCGGCCAGGCGGATCATGTCCTTCTTTTCCTGGCTTTGCGTCTCGGGAATAACGATCACCGTCTTGAAACCCATGGAGGCCCCGACCAGCGCGAGGCCGATTCCGGTGTTCCCGGCTGTGCCCTCGACGATGGTGCCGCCCGGTTCCAGTTGACCCTTGGCGATCGCATCCTGAATGATCCACAGGGCGGCGCGGTCCTTGACCGACTGGCCCGGATTCAGGAACTCGGCCTTGCCCAGAATGGTGCAGCCCGTTTCCTCGCTCACGCGGCGCAGCTTGATCAGGGGCGTGTTTCCGACCGCCTGCGCCAGATCCTCGGCAAATTGCATGGGAGCATCCTTTCAAAATCGCTGGTCAAAAGACTTAGACGGGCTGTCGCGCCAACTCAACCCGAGGCACGCAATCGGGACCGTTCGCGTGAAAGCCAGACGAGTGCCAGAACAAGCGGAATGTTGTTGGCCTCTCCTCGGGACAAAAGGTCCATTGCCGCGTCATAGCTGAGGATATGAGTCCTGATGTCTTCATGTTCCTCCGCAGCACCGTGCAGACCTTCCGCTCCGTCAGGCAGGTCGCAAAGACCGCAGGCAATGTGGAAATGTTCGCTCGAATTGCCCGGCGTGGGATAGCCCGCACCGATCTCGATCAGCTCCCGCAGGGTGATCCCCGCTTCTTCCTTTGCCTCGCGGCGCATGCAGTCCTCGGGCGACTCGCCGGGATCGATCCGGCCTGCGACGGGCTCCAGCATCCAGGGATAGGTCGCGCCGCGCCGCCATGGCCCCATACGGAATTGTTCAACCAGCAGGATCCGGTCGCGTTGCGGATCGTAAGGCAGGACAATCGCGGCGTCGGCGGCGACAAAGACCTCGCGCGTGATCTCATCCGACTGTGTCCCATCGAACCTCGGATGAGTGAGGTTGATCGTTTCGGCCAGGAAATACCCGGCGTGGTCAGAGACTTGCGCCGTGACATTGACCTTGTCGCCGCGCTGATCCCAGCCAAGGAGCGGCGGCGGCATGGACGCGGCGCGCACCCGGCTTTCGGCGCGCCCCTCGATCAAGGGGCGGCGGAATTGCAGAGCCTCGCCCGAGAAGCGCCCGATGTAGGACATCACCTCGCTGGCAAAGATCAGGGTGCGCAGACCCGCCTCGGCGATCCAGTGATCCAGCGACCAGTCCCCCTCGGGGGTGAATGGCTGATGATCAGCGCCGAAGATCAGCGCCGTTTCCGCGACGCCGTCGATCAGCGTTGTGACCTCTGCCGGGACGTAGCCAAAGGCGTCCTCGTAATGCACCAGCCGCGCCAGAGCGCCTTTGCTTGGCGTAATGGTGACGCCCTCCGCCGCTCCATCAGGGTCGGGAACGAGGATCGGGAAAAGATGCCCTTTGACACCGCTGACCCGCCAACCGGGCAGTTGCGCCGGGGTCTGGAGCAGCTCTTCCCCGGCCACCAAATTCAGCAGATCGGGGTAGCGTAACGTACCGAAAAGAAAGACCTTCACCGTCCCGGCCACCTCTGCCCTGCGAGGTGGGCCAGGATCCCCGAGATTGCCCCACCAAAGACCAGCCAGACCAGAATGGTCGTCTCAAGCAAGGTCGCGCCGTACTTGCCGGCAATCGGATAGATGCCGTAAATCACCTTCATCGGGTCGTGGTATGTTTTCTGAATCGCAACGGCGAAGCTTTCCTGCGCCGCGATCACGAAGAGCACCCAGAACACGGCGACGGCCATCGCGCTCAACCCGACACCGATGGCCCCGCCAAACCCCAAACGCCCGCGATCCGCCCGTCGCCCGAGGATGATCCATCCACAGGCCAACGCGACAATTACCGAAAGCGGGACAAAAAAACCAAAGGACGATTGCGCGGGCATCTCAAGCTTGACCAACCCAGAGACCACCCAGGCCACGAATGCGATGCATATCGCGGCAACGATGCGTGCGGCCGTTGGCATGAAGTCTCTCCGGTCCGGGGCCTGTTGTCGCGGCTCGATCGCGGGTCAGGCAGGTCGTGTTATGGTTATCTGCGTGACATCACAGATACCGCCCTCGAACGCAGCCGCGCAAGAGGTGAGATAGAAATTCCACATCCGTCGAAACCGATCGTCAAAGCCCAAATTGGCGATACTGTCCCACTTTTCGTCAAACGTCTGGTGCCAGCGGCGCAGGGTTTGACTGTAACTGGGCCCGAATTCAAAGGATTTGCGCACCTGTAAACCGGCCTTCTCGACCTCGGCGCGCAGCACGGAGGGCGAAGGCAACATGCCCCCCGGAAAGATGTATCTTTGAATGAAATCAACGCCCTTGCGGTAGACCTCCCACCGTTTGTCCTGCACGGTGATGATCTGCAGGGTGGCGGAGCCGCCGGGACGCAGACGGTCCCGGACTGTGTTGAAATAGACCGGCCAGTATTTCTCGCCCACGGCTTCGAACATTTCGATACTGGCAACCCCGTCATAGCTGCCGGTCTCATCGCGGTAATCTTGAAGCTTCAGATCAACTTTGTCAGAAAGGCCTGCTTTTTCAATGCGATTCTGCGCGAACTTCAATTGCTCTTTCGAGATGGTCAAACCCGTGACCCGCAGGCCGCGTTCGCGCGCGGCATATTCGGCAAACCCGCCCCAACCGCAGCCGATTTCCAGCACATGATCACCCGGTTTGACGCCCATCTGGTCAATCATGCTTTCGTATTTGGCGATTTGGGCGGCTTCGAGGCTCTCCTGCCCACTACGAAACAGCGCCGAGGAATAGGTCATCGTATCATCCAGCCAGAGGCCGTAAAAATCATTCCCCAGATCATAATGATACGAGATGTTCTTGCGCGCCTGTCGACGGCTGTTCGATTGCATCCAAAACCGCAACTTTTCATAAGCCCGCACGAGCCCCATGCCGGGAAACCCGTCATAAAGCTCTTCGTTTCCTGCGTGCAAAAGATCAAGAAAGGCCTGCAAGTCCGGGCTGGACCACCATTTTTCTATATATGCGTCGCAAAACCCCAGGTCACCCTCGCGGACCAATCGCGCAAAGGTGTCAGGGTTATGAATGTGAATTTCGGCCACCGGGCCAGGCCGCTTGCCATTCGCGCGAAAGATCCGCCCATCCGACAATTTGAAATCGAGCCGGCCAACCGGCATCCGCGCCGCCACATCGAAGACTTGGGCAAAATAGCGCGGTAAGTTCTTTTCGCCCTTGGTATCGGTCATGATCATTGGTGAGTCTCCGTCGATTCCGCAAAAGTTTAACCCTATCTGTCGGGCTGGCAAGCTTTTGGTTAATTTCATCCAAGGGCAACCCGGACGAAGCGCTGTGCTCTCAAAAGCGGCCCTTAATCATTTTTCAGTCAGTTCGGCGTAGGCATTCAACGCCCTTTGCCGGCCCTCGTCCAACCCCACGACGGGGTCCGGGTAATCGTCATTCGGCGATAGGCCCCATGCGGATGGCACCGCGTCGAAATAGCTGAGCGCGGTCTCGGATGGCCGCGCCTCACCTTCCGCGATCCACCGTTTGCGATAGGCGAAGTCGGAATCGTACCGTTTTGCCTGGGTCGCCGGGTTGAAGATTCGGAAATAGGGGGCCGCGTCCGGTCCACATCCGGCGACCCACTGCCAGCCCATCGCATTGTTGGCCGGGTCCCAATCCGTCAGACAGTCCTCGAACCAAGCCTGCCCGATGCGCCAGTGCACCCCCATGTGTTTCGTCAGGTAGGAGGCCACCACCATTCGCGCACGGTTATGCATCCTGCCGGTCACGTACATCTCGCGCATCGCGGCGTCGACAAAGGGCACGCCGGTCCGGCCCTGTCGCCAGCGTTGAAGGGCCTCGGTCTCCTCTTCGGACCAGGGGAACCGTTCCCATTCCATGCGCCAGCTTCGGTCCAGAATATGCGGGGTGTGGTACATTAAGTGATAGGCAAAATCCCTCCATATCAACTGCTTGAGAAACGACTCTGAGGTTGAATTCCGCTTGGCCGCATGCCAGATTTGACGTGCGGATATCTCTCCGTATGTCAAGTATTCCGACATTTGGGAGGTTGCTCTGGCAGCCGGCAGATCGCGCCCTTCCTTGTACCGGCTGAGGTTCTCTTCCCGGAAGTTCGCGAGCTGGTCCAGCGCGGCGGCCTCACCGGGGTGGGAATGGGGTGCGAGCACCTTAGCTCCGCGGTGCATAGCGCGACCAAGCTCCCAGCTTTCCAGCGTCTCACTTTTGGGCCATTGATCCGGCGCGCGCATGTCAGGGGCGGCCAGCGGGTCGGCAACCTCCCGGTTTCTCGCGTTTTTCCAGAAAGGTGAATAGACACGGTAAGGTCCGCCCTGCTGCGTCTCGATCTCCCATGGTTCGTGTATGAGGTGGCCGGCAAAGCTTTGCGCGTCGATCCCATTCTCTTGCAAGGCGGCTTTGACCCTTGCATCGCGCTCGATCGCATCAGGATCGTAAAGCCGTGACCAATAGACGGCATCGGCGCCGGTTTCCTGGACCAGCTCCTCCAGCACTTCGCGGGCCGGACCCCGCCGCAGGATCAGCCGGTGTCCCTGGCCTCGGAGTTGGGCGTCAAAAGCGTCGAGTCCCCGGTCCAAACGCCACTTTGGCGCGGCCCCGAGAGTGTCGACGCTGTTGTCGTGAATGAAAACAGGGATGACGGCGCCGCGTCCCGCCGCAGCGACGAGCGCGGGATGATCCGCCAGCCGCAGATCACGGCGGAACCAGAGCAAGGTAGTGGGCATCGTTGCGCATCTCCCGTGTCGTTATCGGGAGGTACGGTCGCGGCATCGGATCGGATCAATCGCGAAAAATGCGGGCGATGTCCGGAAAGTTAAAGAACTATCTGTTAAGGTGATACGTTAACTGAATTAAGCACCTTATATCATTGTAAATAAGTATTTTCATCTAACTATCAACGGGCCGGACTATTGAGCGCGTCGCGTAGCACGCTTAACACCTGCTCTCTCGGCGCATCCGCTGATACGAAAGCCTGACCGATTCCGCGCGCCAGAACAAACTTGATCTGGCCATCCACGACCTTCTTGTCCTGCCCCATCAACTCATACAGCGCTTCGGCCGAGGGCAGATCGCCGGGGATGTCGGACAGATCGACCTTCGTACCCAGACGGCGCAAATGTGCGCGAAGGCGTGAGGGATCCTCCTGCGCACAAAGGCCCAGCCTCGCGGACAGCTCAAATGCCAATGTGCAGCCGATCGCCACCCCTTCGCCATGCAGCAGCCGGTCGGAATATCCGGTCGCGGATTCCAGCGCATGGCAGAAAGTATGACCCAGGTTCAGAAGCGCGCGATCGCCTTGCTCTGTCTCATCTCTCGCCACGATATCTGCCTTCATCTGGCAGCTTTGCTTGACTGCATAATCTCTTGATATCACGTCACCTTCTATCAGTGAATTTGCGTTATCCTCCAACCAGTCAAAGAATGCGGAATCACCAAGTAGGCCGTATTTTACAACCTCACCGTACCCGGCCAGAACGTCGCGCCGGGGCAATGTGGCGAGCGCACCGGTATCCGCCAGAACCAGAGAGGGCTGATGGAAAGCGCCGATCAGGTTCTTGCCCTGCGGCGCGTTGATCCCTGTCTTGCCCCCGACGGAGCTATCGACCTGCGCCAAAAGGCTCGTCGGCACCTGAACGAAGCGCACTCCGCGACGCAGCACGGCAGCGGCAAAGCCCGCGAGATCGCCAATGACGCCGCCCCCAAGCGCGATGACCACATCGCGTCGCTCGATCTTCTGCTCCAGCAGCCATTCGACCGATCGGGTGAACTGCGGCCAGCTCTTTGTGGTCTCCCCGGCCGGCAGCGCGAGGGCGGTCATGGTGATCCCGGCCGCCTCAAGCCCGGCGCGCAACGTGTCGAGATGCGCGGCGGCGACAGTCTCATCACTCAGCACAGCGACCCGTGGGCGGGCCAGAAGTGGGGCGATGTGGCGTCCGGCTTCCGCCATCAGACCGTTACCGATCAGGATGTCATAGCTGCGCTCGCCCAGGTTCACGCGTACGGTTTCAGTCATTTGGCCTCCAGCACGTCGTCGCGCTCCATCAGGGTTTCAACCACCTTGTCGGCCATGTCCTGAACTGAATACGCAGGGCTCGAGCGGACAGTCAGGTCAGCACGGGAATAGTAGGGAACCCTTGTTTCGTATAGGTTTTTCAGCGTCCCATAGGGGTCCGGGGTCTTGAGCAGCGGGCGGGTATCGCGATGTTTCACCCGGTTCCAAAGCAGATCGAGGTCGGCGTTCAACCACAAGGCCACGCCTTTATCCGAGATTTGCGCCCGGTTGCGGTCGGCCAGATAGGCGCCGCCGCCCGTCGACAGGACGCAAGGCGGGCCTTCGAGCAGGCGCTGGATCACCTCGGCCTCGCGAGCGCGGAAAAACGGCTCTCCGTCGCGTTCGAATATCTCGGCGATGGTCATGGTCGCCGCATCCTCGATCTCCTGATCGGAATCAAGGAAGGGGACATGCAGGGTCGTGGCCAGCGCCCGACCGACCGCCGTCTTCCCTGCCCCCATCATACCGACCATCACGATGGTCTTCTTAAGCCGCCAGCCCATGGTCGTCCTGTCGCCATTTCCCCGCCAGCCTCGGTGCTATTTCCGGGGTTTTCCGCTGAATGACGTGATCTTGTGCAAAAGGCCAGCTATATTGCAGAAAAAAGGCCGGGCGAAAGAGGCAGTCTATCTATGTTACGCATACTGAAGTGGTTGATCTACCTTGTCATTCTGGGTGCGATAGGGTTGGCCGGATATGCCTATATCGGCCCCTATTTCGGCGTGGACTTCACCCCGCCCAAGGTCGAGATTCGCCAACCCGTGGTTCTGGATGCGAAATAGATCGGCGGCATTCCACCGATTGGCGCTCTGCGCGGCGCTGATTGTCGCCGGTGCATCAGGGCGCGCCAGTGACCCGATGTCCGCCATCAACTGGCTGGATCATCGCGATGGTCTGGCCGCATTTCCCGACACGCCGCAACCGGCGGCGCAGCCCGGCTCTGCGGCGACACGCAGGGCGCCCTCATTGCGCAGCCCCCCCGGCGCGTCCGGGCCGGTCAATGAATCACCGGTCGCCAGTGCGGTGGTGGTCCCCGAGGTCACGACCCGGTCGCTTGACGAGGCGCAAATCGGCGCGGTGGGTTTGCTGCCGCGTTCGGTCACCGGGCTGCCGCCGACCCTTTGGCAGACATCGCGCACGGCGGCCCTCAACAGGCTGCTAAGCGGTCTGGACGTCAGTCATCTGCCCGCGATGCAATCGTTGCTTTACACGCTCTTGCTGGCCGAAAGCGATCCGCCGGGCGACGACAGGGACGGGACCGCGTTCCTATTGACGCGCATCGACCGCCTGACCGATCTGGGCGCGGTAGAGCCGGCGATGGCACTGATCGAACGCGCCGGTCCGACAGCCAGCCCCGAGGTCTTTGCCCGCTGGTTCGATCTGTCGCTGCTGTCGGGCGAGGAAAACGCCGCCTGCGCCACGATGACAGAACAGCCCACGCTCGCTCCCTCAATCACCGCGCTTGCCTTTTGCCGCGCCCGTTTGGGCGATTGGGACACGGCGGCGCTGACCTATGGCGGGGCCTCCGCGCTCGGGTTGTTGCCAAAGGCCGAGGACAGATTGCTGCGCCTTTACCTCGATCCGGAACTGGCCGAAGAGACTCCGCCGATGCCGCCCCCTGCCGAGATGACGCCGCTGGCCTTTCGGTTGGCGGAATCCATCGGCACGCCACTGCCCTCTGCCGGGTTGCCGCGTGCCTATGCCATGGCCGACCTGCGCGGCATCTCCGGCTGGCGGGCCGAGATTGAGGCCGCGGAGCGGCTCGCGCGCACCGGTGCTTTGGCGGAAAACCGGCTGCTGGGAATTTACACCGACCGACGGCCCGCCGCATCGGGGGGGCTGTGGGATCGCGTCGACCTGCTCCAGCAACTGGACCGCGCGTTGAGCGCTCAGGACCCTGGCGCGGTGCAATCGGTCCTGCCGAATGCCTGGTCGGCCATCCGCCAGGCCGAACTGGAACTGCCCTTCGCGCGGCTCTGGGGGGCGACATTGGCGGGAATGCCACTGACCGATGCAGCGGCGCGCACCGCGTTCGATGTCGCATTGTTGTCGCCGGAATATGAGGCGCTGGCGCAAGGTCTGGCCAAGCGCACTCCGCGCGAGGCCTACCTCGCCGCGCTCGCCAGCGGCCGCCCCGGCGAGGCAACAGCACCCGACCTGATTGCCGCAGCCATCACCCGCGGGTTTGCCCCCGACGCGGCGATCCCCCCCACCTTGCGCGCTGTGCTGCAGCAGGGCCGGTTGGGCGAAGCGGTGCTGATCGCCATGACCTACTACGCCCGCGCGGCCCAGGGCGAAACCAAGGATATCGCCCCTGCTCTCGCCACCCTCCGCGCCGTCGGGCTGGAGGATTCCGCCCGTCGCGCCGCGCTGCAACTGATGATCCTGGAGCAAAGGCTGTGAGCCTCTCGCATCGCTGGATCTCAACCTTCCTCGATGCGCAGGCTGCCGAATCCGGTGCCGCCCAGAACACCTTGCTCGCCTACGGGCGCGACCTCGTGGATTACGCGGACTGGCTGGCCCATCGTGGCCATGAGATGGACGCCGCCGACCGCCAGATGGTCGAGGCGTATCTGACCCACTGCGACGCGCAGGGCCTGTCTCAGGCGACCCGTGCACGCCGCCTGTCGGCCATCCGCCAGATTTACCGATTTGCCTTTGAGGAGGGCTGGCGCAAGGACAATCCCGCCATCGAGATCCGCGGCCCCGGTCGGGCCAAGCGCCTGCCCAAGACGCTGAGCACCCAGGAGGTCAGCGACCTGCTCGACGCCGCGCGCACGCAGGGACGCAATCCGCAGGACCGCCTGCGCAACACCTGCCTGATGGAACTGCTCTACGCGACCGGCATGCGGGTCAGTGAGCTGGTCTCGCTGCCGATTGCCGCCGCGCGCGGCGATCCGCGTATGCTGCTGATCCGCGGTAAGGGCGGGAAGGAGCGCATGGTCCCCCTGTCCCCCCCTGCGCGCGAGGCGTTGGCCGCGTGGCTGGCGGAACGCGATGCGCAGGACGACGCCCGCCCACGCGGTACGGCGCTGTCGCGCCAGCTCTTTCCCTCGCGCGCCGCCGAGGGGCATCTGACCCGCCATCGGTTCTATATCCTGATCAAGGAGATCGCGGTCGCCGCCGGTGTCTCGCCCGCCAAGGTCACGCCCCACACCCTGCGCCATGCCTTCGCGACGCATCTGCTGGAAAACGGTGCCGATCTGCGGGCGATCCAGACCCTGCTGGGTCACGCAGACCTCGCCACGACCGAGATTTACACCCATGTTCTGGAACACCGCCTGCGCGACCTCGTGGAAAATCATCACCCCCTCAACCGCCCGAAATAGTCGCCGAATAGCCCAAGGACCCTGCAATCGCTTGAAGAGACGCCCGCGCCGCCGCATAACCCCTGCGAACCACCGAGGGCGACATGACCGAAACCTTTTTCTCTCAACTCGACATGGCCTTTTGGCTGACCTCCGCCGCGATCATCGGTCTGCTGGTGCTGTCTGCCTTCTTTTCCGGCTCTGAGACGGCGCTGACGGCCGCGTCGCGCGGCAAGCTGCGCAGCCAGGCTGACAAGGGCTCGCATGGCGCCGAGCGGGCTCTCGCGATCACCGAGGATAACGAGCGGCTCATCGGCTCGGTTCTCCTGGGCAACAACCTCGTCAATATCCTCGCGACTTCACTGGCGACGGCGATGTTTACTCGGGTCTTCGGCGACAGCGGTGTTGCCCTCGCCACGCTGGTGATGACCGCGCTGGTGCTGATCTTTGCCGAGGTGCTGCCCAAGACCTATGCGATCACCAATGCCGAAAAGGCCGCCGCCGGCGTCTCGCTGCCGATCCAGATCATCGTGACGGTCTTCTCCCCGCTGGTCTCCGCCATCCGGGTGCTGGTGCGCGCGGTGCTGCGGGTGTTTGGCGTGCAGGCCGATCCCGACAGCCGCATCCTCGCCGTGCGCGAAGAGATTGCGGGCGCGCTGCAACTGGGCCATTCCGAAGGAGTGGTAGAGAAGGAGGACCGTGATCGGATCCTCGGCGCGCTCGACCTCTCGGACCGCTTCGTCGAAGAGATCATGCTGCACCGCTCGCGGATCGAAATGGTCGATGCCGAAACCCCGATCGAGGACATCCTCGCCCAATGTCTGCAATCCAACCATACCCGCCTGCCCGTCTATCGCGGTGATCCCGAGAACATCATCGGGATCATCCATGCCAAGGACCTGCTGCGCGCGATGCACAAGATGTCGAGCGTTTCGGACCGCCCGCTGACCGAGGCCCTGACCGACTTCAAGATCACCGACGTGACGACGGAACCCTATTTCGTACCCGAAACCACGACGCTGGACGAACAGATGCGCCAGTTCCTGAATTCGCGCACCCATTTCGCGCTGGTCGTCGATGAATATGGTGCGCTGCGAGGCCTGCTGACGCTGGAAGACATTCTCGAAGAGATCGTCGGCGAAATCACCGATGAATTTGACGCCGATGCCGAACATGCTGTCCGCCACACCGATGACGGGCAATATGTCGTCGACGGCGCGATGACGATCCGCGACCTCAACCGCGCGATGGACTGGTCGCTACCGGACGAGGAGGCCAACACCATTGCCGGTCTGGTCATCCACGAAGCACAGATGATCCCCAACGCGGGCCAGGTCTTTTCCTTCCACGGGTTTCGGTTCGAAGTCCTGACGCGCAAGGACAATCGCATCACCCGTCTGAAGATCCGGCCCCTGCAGGCCGTATAAGCGGGCCTCCGAGCTTGTTTAATCTGTTCTCTGGACCTGCGTTCGATGCGGGGGTCAGAATGACCGCTGGTCCGGCGTGCAGCCTATCCATCCCTTGTCAGAGAACCCGAGGCTCCGGTCGGTGCCAGGTTTAGGTGTTCCGGTCCTGGGCGTCCCGATAGGCTCCGGTCCGGTGCCCCCTTAGGGTCCCAATCCTGCGGTATCTCGGCAGGCTCCAGTTCGGTTCGGTATCACCCTGGTGCCCGGATCCAGCCGCGACTCCGCTCGTTCCGGCGCTGCAACGCTGCCGCATCCGGGCCAGCGCCCCTGCCCCATTCAGTTCGGCTATAGCCATTCGCCCAGCCATAACGCGCAAAAAAGGCGCGCCCCGAGGGACGCGCCTTTGAATTTCGATGCTGACTGTGGATCAGCCGCGGGCGCGGCCCACCAGCTTCCAGGCTGCCGGCAGGACCAGCGCGGCGAGGGCCAGCTTCAGCACGTCGCCGACGATAAAGGGTGTCAGGCCCCATGCCAGGATCGGCTTGTCGAGACCGTAGAGAGCGCCCAGCCATGCAAGGCCCGGAATGTAGAGCAGGATATTGCCCAAGAGCATCGCCAGCGCCATCCACAGAACCGAGCGATCCCAGCCGCGCTGTGCCAGCACACCCAAGAGCACCGTCGCCATGACATAGCCCACCAGATAGCCGCCGGTGCCGCCCATCATGTACTGAACGCCGTTCAGCTCGTTCGTCGAGGATTGAAAGATATCAAAGCCCAGCATGCCGATCAGCATGTAGCCTGCAATCGTCACCAGACCCAGACGCGCGCCATAGGCGGCGCCGATGGTCAGCACGGCAAAGGTGCCCATGCCGACGGCAACCGGAGAGCCGGGGACCGGCACTTTGATCTTGGCACAGATCGCCAGCAGCGCGATCCCGGCGACGACAAGCGCAGCCTGCTTCAGCCGCAGTGCGGTACCTTCGGTCGGGCCAAAGGCCTCGCTCAGAACTCTGGGGGTTGTGGTCTCGGACATCTTGTACTCCGGGGTTTTTAAAAATTGTCCAGATTGTGATGCCTCAGCCCGGATGGAATCGCAAGCGCCGCGTGACGATCGCTGCCGGGAAAGTTGCAAACTTTGCTTTTGCAAACCGGTCTCACTTGCAAATCTGTTAAGTAACGCACCCGCACGGCTTGCGTGCATGGCCTCTGGTGTCACGGCTCAGGCACGTAATGGGTGTACATGCGGTAATCCTTGCGCGGGCCAGTGACGCGCCATGTCGTCCGCCATCCCGGCGGATCGGAGAAATCATAGCTCACGCGGTAGAGATCCGGCGCGCAATCGTGACGCGCCTGCGGGCAATCACCCGGCCCGATGATGTGAAATGGCCGGTTGTCGTCAAAATGGACGGCCATCCCTTCGGCCTCCTGTCGCCAGAAATAGCGTCGTGCGGCGCGCATTTTCGGCTGTCCGGGCACTGACATGTGGCCCTCTTCCAGCAGGATCAGCCCGCCTTCGCCCGGCGAAAAGGTCGCGATGCCGTCGAAATGCGCCCGCGTCCCGTCGGCATTCTCCACCAGCCGGGTCAACAGCCACCGGCCCTCAAAATCGCTCAACTGCATCGCCGTCCCCTTGGGGTTCCGTCCGGGGCGCGGCACTTGACCGCCCCGCTCCGCTCTTGTCCCCCTGATGCCCCGAGGCTAAGACGCGCGCAACCCGGCCCCTTATGCCAGACCCCTGCCCCTTCCCGGCTGCGTGCCTAGATCATCCCGTCCATGTAGGAGAACCCCATGATCCCTCGCTATTCCCGTCCCGACATGGTTGCCATCTGGTCGCCCGCCACCAAGTTTCGCATCTGGTACGAGATCGAGGCGCACGCCTGCGACGCGATGGCCGACCTCGGGGTGATCCCGCGTGCGAATGCCGATGCGGTCTGGAAGGCCAAGGATGTGGAATTCGACGTCGCCCGGATCGACGAGATCGAGGCCGTGACGAAACACGATGTTATCGCCTTTCTCACCCACCTCGCTGAACACGTCGGCGCGGACGAGGCGCGGTTTGTGCATCAGGGGATGACCTCTTCGGACGTGCTCGACACTTGCTTCAACGTGCAGCTCACGCGCGCCGCCGACATCCTGATCGCCGACCTCGAAGGTTTGCTCGCGGCGCTGAAGGCCCGCGCCTATGAGCATAAGGACACCGTGCGTATCGGGCGCAGCCACGGCATTCACGCCGAGCCGACCACCATGGGGCTGACCTTCGCGCGGTTCTACGCCGAGATGGATCGCAATCTCAGCCGCATGCGCGATGCGCGCGCCGAGATTGCGACCGGCGCGATCTCCGGCGCTGTCGGCACATTCGCCAACATCGACCCGGCGGTCGAAGAGCACGTCTGCGACAAGCTGGGCCTCGTGCCCGAACCGATCAGCACGCAGGTTATTCCGCGCGACCGTCACGCGGCCTTCTTTGCCACCCTTGGGGTGATCGCCTCCTCGATCGAAAACGTCTCGACCGAAATCCGGCACATGCAACGCACTGAGGTTCTGGAGGCCGAGGAGTTCTTCTCAAAGGGGCAAAAGGGCTCCTCCGCCATGCCGCACAAGCGCAACCCGGTCCTGACCGAGAACCTGACCGGCCTCGCCCGTCTCGTGCGCTCAATGGCGATCCCGGCGATGGAGAACGTCGCCCTCTGGCATGAGCGCGATATCAGCCATTCCTCGGTTGAACGCAACATCGGCCCCGACGCCACGATCACGCTGGATTTCGCGCTGGCCCGCCTGACAGGGGTAATCAAGAACCTCGTGATTTACCCCGACAACATGCTGGCCAATATGAATAAATTCCGAGGGCTGGTCATGTCCCAGCGGGTTCTTCTGGCCCTGACGCAAGCCGGTGTCAGCCGCGAGGACAGCTACAAACTGGTGCAGCGCAACGCCATGAAGGTCTGGGAAGAAGGCGCGGATTTCAAGGAAGAGCTGTTGAAGGACGAGGATGTCCTGAAGGCACTGACCCCGGCGGAAATCGAAGAGAAATTCGACCTCGGGTATCACACCAAGCATGTCGACACGATCTTTGCGCGAGTCTTCCCCGAGGGTTGATCCCGCGAGGCCCCCGGTGGCCCAAGGCACGCCCCGCCGGGCGTGCCAAGGGCCGAGTAACCGCGTCGAAATTTGACATCCCTGCCCGCGCCAATCAGCCCCGCCTCAGCGCAGGCGAAACCGCATCAACCCCGCGTCGCTCAGCAGCCAATCGTTGCGCGGATGGCCAAGATATCCAATGACCTTGCGCGCCTGCGCCACGTCCTTCGCCTGACTGGTCACGACCATCGACATCTCGATATCGGTACCGAGATGGCTGGGGAACGCCGCCCATTCTCGCACGCCGGCGGCTGCGGCCACCGTCGACATCGGCGCGACGGCCAGATCACTGTGACCCGCAGCTGCCGACAGCAGCGGCTCACCCGTCGGCATGGGACGCAACCGATCCGCGAGCTTGTCGCGCAGGCCCAACAGTTCGAGCGCGCCAAGAAAGAGGTCGCCGCTGATGCTGCCGTCGGCATAGGCGATGGACTGCGCCGTTTCCAGCATGGCGACGACCGAGGTTTCATCATTCACCATGCCCGCAGGCGGCATGCCGCTGCGCGCCAGAGCCAGTGGGACCCGACCGAAGGGCGCATGCGTATCCGCATGTACCAGACCCGCCGCGATCAGATCGGCCACGTAGTCCGGCAACGTCATCGCGATGTCGACCGCTTCTCCGGCGGTCAAACGTCGGGCGATATCGCGGTTCATGTCAAAGTCCGTGCGCACGCGGACCGCCCGGTCCAGCGTGAATTCCTGCAACAGCGCGCCAAAGACACGTTGCACCGCAATAGGCGCGAGAACGCTGAGTTGTGCGACCAGGCATTTCTGGGTCATGGGGCACTCCGAGCCGTTAGAGGGCGTCGGGGTGAAGCATGCGCTACCCCATGACTCGTTACAACCCATAGGCGTGTAATACAGTTTCCTTTACCGTCATCAATTGTGATGTGCAAAGGCGGGGTTTCGTAAATCTATGACCTCGGGAGAAGTGGGGACCCGCAGAACAGAAAGGCCAGCATCGCGACCGAGACGGCGAACCGCTCCGGCCTCGCCCTGACCAAATACTCTGGGTCGAACGCGCCTCAGGCAGTGGCCACACTCCATCGACGCTCCTCCAATGGCAGCGCTTGCCTCAGCAATAACGACACACCCGGTCTCTCGGCAAACGGCGATTGCCCGCACTGGACTCGCACTACCCCGGCGCTTATTGCTGAGGGATGCCACTGCCCTGCCCCCTTTCCCTGCTGTTATCGCTGATCCTGTCTCCATCGCCCCGGACCGTCTGATAGATGTGGTCCCGCCTTTCGCCCGCGAACCGCGCGATCCTGTTCATGATTGGGGCGATCTTCTGTTTCTCCAGCATGGATGCCCTGGCCAAGGCGATCAGTATGCGCTCCAATCCCGCGATGGCGCTCTGGGCGCGCTACACCGGACAGATGGTGCTGGTAATGATCCTGGTGGCGCCACGCCTCAAGTCTGTGCTCAAAACGCATTACCCCCGTCTCCAATTTCTGCGCTCTGTCTTCCTGCTGGGCGCGACGGCTTCGTTCTTTACCGGCCTCAGCTTTCTCGGCCTGGCCGAGACGACGGCCATCATGGGCATCAACCCGGTGCTGATCACCCTGGGGGCCGCGCTGTTCCTGGGCGAAAAGCTTGGGATGCGACGCGTCATCGGCATCGCCGCAGGGCTGGTCGGCGCGATGATCATCATCCGGCCGGGCACCGATGCGATGTCCTGGGCGGCGATCTTTCCGTTGATGGCAGCGCTATCCTATTCGGGCTATTCATTGGCGACCCGGTTTGTCGGGGATCGCGAGGATCCCTGGACCTCGCTCTTTTACGCCGCCCTGCTCGGTTCGGTCGTGACCACGATTTTGGCCGTGCTCAACTGGCATCGGCCAGATGGCGTGACAATCATGTTGATGCTGGCGTTGTCAGGGGTGGGCACCTTGGGACAACTCCTGTTCATCCGTGCGTTCTCGTCCGGCGAAGCCGGAATGCTGGCGCCCTTCACCTATTGCGGATTGATTTTCGCAACGTTCTGGGGCGTGTTGATCTTTAACGAATTCCCAGATCGCTGGACCGTGGTTGGCGCGATTGTGGTCGTGGCCGCAGGAATCTATGTCTGGCACCGCGAGACCCGCAAGGCCCCGCGTCTGACCGAGGCCAAAGCCGGCAAGACGCATTAAACCGGACACTACGATGACACCGCAAGACCTCCCACGTTCGACCCGGCTCCAACACTACCTCGTCAACCTGATCCTCGGCGGGATGGTGCGGCTGGCGCTGGCCTTGCCCTACCGCATACGTGTGCCGATGATCGGATGGCTGGCCGCGCAGGTCGTGGCCCCGCTGGCCGGATGGCGCAAGCGGGTGCGCGACAACCTCGCCTACGCTTGGCCAGAGCTGCCGAAGCCAGAGGTCGAACGTCTGACCCGTGCGGTGCCCGACAACGCCGGGCGCACCCTGATCGAGACCTATTCGGCGGCCGAGTTCAAGACGCGCCTGGCCGACATCACCCCCGAAGGACCCGGCTGGGCCGCCATCGAAGAGGCCCGTGCCGAGGGGCGTCCGGTCTTTGTGATCTCGGGCCATTACGGCAATTACGACGCCGTCCGCGCCTTTGTCGCGATGCGCTACGGGCAGGTCGGGGGGCTCTACCGGCCGCTCAACAACCTCTATTTTAACCGACATTATGTGCGGGCCATCGCCTCCACCTCCGAACCTCTCTTTGAAAGGGGACGACGCGGGCTGGCCGAGATGATGAAGTTCGTGCGGCAAGGCAACATCATGGCGATGCTGGCGGATCAGCATTTCGGACATGGGGCGCCGCTGACCTTCTTTGGCAAAACCGCCTATACCGCGCTGTCGGTGCCGGAGATTGCGCTGAAATACGACGTCCTCATCGTGCCGTGCTACGGGGTGCGCCAGCCCGACGGGCTCTCTTTTCGCCTGCTGTTCGAAGCGCCTATCCCCCATACCACCCCGACCGAGATGGGCCAGCGTCTGAACGATTCTCTTGAGGCGATGGTACGTGCGCATCCCGGCCAATGGCTGTGGCTGCACCGACGCTGGAAAGGCCAGGACGGAACGCCGGAGACCTGATGTCTGATGGCAGAGCGCCAAGGCGGCACCGGGCGACGCCCCTTCCCCTTTTTCGCAACATCGAACCGCGCGAATAAAGGGGTCATGCGCCGCGCCGCCCTCACCGCAGTCGCGCCACACCTTCTATCCGGCCCGGACCGCGCTGCTGGATCACCACCACCACCGGGCGCGGACCCCTGGCCGGCACCGTGGCGGAATAGGGTGTCGAGGCATCCCATTCCCCCAGCACCGTCCATTCCGTCACGACATTGGCATAGGCCAGCCTGTGCCCGGCATTTTCTCCGCGCGTGATCTCTACCTTGGCTTCGGGCTCGTAGCGGATGACCTGCACGATCAGCGGCTTGGCAATCTGACGCTTGGCGGCGGCGGCGATGTGCAAGAGACCATCGGAATCGCGGCGTATGGCCAGGCTGACCCCCTGGGGTCTTTCACGATACTCTGCAATCAGGTCTGTGACATCCATCGGGTGGTTGCCCACAACATCGGATTCGCCCTGCACGATGATCTGCGGCGTGTAGACCGAACGACGCCCCGAGGCCTTGGCATAGGCCTTTTGACGCGCGGAAAACACCGGAGACCCAAAGACGTCCTTCCAGCCGATGTAATCCCAATAATCGACATGCAGGCCAAGCGCGATGACGTCATCGCGCGGCGCGAGCATTGCCAGGAAAGCATCCGCCGGCGGGCATGAGGAACACCCCTGCGAGGTAAAGAGTTCTACCACCACCGGGCTATCCTGACCGGTCTGCTGGCTCTGAGCTGCGGCCGGGATGGCCATGAGCCCGACCATCATCACCGCCATCACTGCATGGACCGCGCGTCGTGCGAACATATCTGCCCCTTGTCGTCTGTCACCTACTCATACCTAGCCAAGCGCCGGTGAAACAACCAATCAAGGTTTCGAGACCTCGCTCCGCGACATCCCTCTTGCGGGATCAATCAGTATACTGTTGTACACATTTCTGGGCGAGGCCCCTTGATTGACGGCTCGCAATCGGGCAGAAGCAGGCCAGCTACTACCCCCGTCAAATCGCTGGAAGGGAGCACCCCCATGCCCATTACCGTCGGACAGGACACCGCCAAGACGCGCAAGACGCTCAAGGTCGGTTCCTCAAGTTTCGCCTATTATTCCATCCCCGCCGCCGAGGCCGCAGGTCTGGGAGAGTTCAAGAACCTCCCCGCCGCGCTGAAAGTCGTGCTGGAGAACATGCTGCGTTACGAGGATGGCAAGACCGTCTCGCTCGACGATATCAAGGCGTTTTCGACCTGGGGCAAGAACGGCGGCAAGAACCCGAACGAGATCGCCTATCGTCCGGCGCGCGTCCTGATGCAGGATTTCACCGGGGTTCCGGCGGTGGTCGACCTTGCCGCGATGCGCGACGGGATCAAGGGCCTCGGCGGCGACGTCCAGAAGATCAACCCCCTCGCCCCCGTCGACCTGGTCATCGACCACTCGGTTATGATCGACGAATTCGGCAACCCGCGGGCGTTCCAGATGAACGTCGATCGCGAATATGAACGCAACATGGAACGCTACGAGTTCCTGAAATGGGGTCAGGGCGCGTTCAAGAATTTCCGCGTCGTCCCGCCCGGCACCGGCATCTGCCACCAGGTGAACCTGGAATATCTGTCCAAGACCGTCTGGTCCGACAAAGATCAGAACGGCGAGATGGTCGCCTACCCCGATACGCTCGTCGGGACCGACAGCCACACCACCATGGTCAACGGCCTGGCCGTGCTGGGCTGGGGCGTCGGCGGGATCGAGGCCGAGGCCGCGATGCTGGGCCAGCCGATTTCCATGCTGATCCCCGAAGTCGTCGGTTTCAAGCTAACCGGCGCCATGCTCGAAGGGACCACCGGCACCGACCTCGTGCTGAAGGTCGTCGAGATGCTGCGCGCCAAGGGCGTGGTCGGCAAGTTCGTGGAGTTCTACGGCGAAGGTCTCGACTCCCTGCCCCTCGCGGATCGTGCCACCATCGCCAACATGGCCCCCGAATACGGCGCCACATGCGGCTTTTTCCCGATCGACGGCGAAACTCTGCGCTACATGCGCAACTCGGGCCGCGACGAGGACACGCTGGCCCTGGTCGAAGCCTATGCCAAGGAAAACGGCATGTGGCGCGACGCGGATTATGCACCGATCTACACCGACACGCTGTCGCTTGACATGAGCACCGTGGTGCCCGCGATCTCCGGGCCGAAGCGGCCGCAGGATCACATCGCACTGGATGTCGCCGGAACCGAATTTGGGAAATACATCAAGGGCCTGCGCGAAGGTAAGGACGTCGGCATCAAATCCGAGGTTCGTTGGGAAGGTGAAGGCGGTGCGCCCGAGCCTCGCGAGATTCCCGGCGATGAGGGCCACCACCAGCGCGGTTACGTGATGACCGAAGATGGCCATTACCAGTTGCATGACGGCTCGATCGTGATCGCCTCGATCACCTCCTGCACCAACACCTCCAACCCCTACGTGATGATCGGCGCGGGCCTCGTGGCGCGCAAGGCGCGCGAGTTGGGGCTGAACCGCAAGCCCTGGGTCAAAACCTCGCTCGCCCCCGGCTCACAGGTCGTGTCGCACTACCTTGAAGCCGCTGGGCTGCAAGAGGACCTTGACGCCATCGGATTCAACCTCGTCGGCTATGGCTGCACCACCTGCATCGGCAACTCCGGCCCGCTGGAAGCGCCGATCTCCAAGGCGATCAACGACTATGATCTGGTCGCGACCTCGGTGCTGTCGGGCAACCGGAACTTCGAAGGGCGGATCAGCCCGGACGTGCGCGCCAACTACCTCGCCTCGCCGCCGCTGGTCGTGGCCTATGCGCTGGTCGGCGACATGAACGTCGACATCTCGCGCGAGGCTATCGGGCAGGACAAGAACGGCAAGGATGTCTACCTCAAAGACATCTGGCCCTCGACCAAGGAAATCGCCGAGCTGGTGGAAAAGACCGTCACCAAGGAGGCATTCACCTCCAAATACGCCGATGTCTTCAAGGGCGACGACAAGTGGCAGGCGGTCGAGACCACCGACAGCCAGACCTACAACTGGCCGCCGGAATCCACCTATGTGCAGAACCCGCCGTATTTCCAGAACATGTCCAAGACTCCCGGCACGATCACCAATATCGAAGGGGCAAAAGTCCTCGCGATCCTGGGCGACATGATCACGACGGACCACATCTCTCCGGCGGGCTCGTTCAAGGAGACCACGCCCGCGGGGCAATACCTGGTCGAGCGTCAGGTGCCACCGCGCGAGTTCAACTCCTACGGGTCGCGCCGCGGCAATCACGAGGTCATGATGCGCGGCACCTTTGCCAACATCCGCATCAAGAACGAAATGCTGGACGGCGTCGAGGGCGGTTACACCAAGGGCCCCGACGGTGAGCAGACCTCGATCTTTGACGCCTCCATGGCCTATCAGGACTCCGGCACCCCGCTGGTGATCTTCGGTGGTGAACAATACGGTGCCGGTTCCTCGCGCGACTGGGCCGCCAAGGGCACGGCCCTGCTGGGCGTGCGGGCCGTGATCGCGGAGAACTTTGAGCGCATTCACCGCTCCAACCTCGTCGGCATGGGTGTCATCCCGTTCGAGTTCACCGGTGGCGAGACGCGCAAGACGCTGAAACTGACCGGCGAAGAGAGCGTCTCCATCTCCGGTCTCGACACGATCAAGCCTCAGGAAGAGGTGCCTTGCACCATCACCTACGGCGACGGCACGGTGAAAGAAATCACACTGAAGTGCCGGATCGATACCGCGATCGAGATCGAATACATCGAACACGGTGGCGTGCTGCACTACGTGCTGCGGGATCTCGCAAATGCCTCCTGAGCCGGGCCATCAGACAATGACAAAGGCCGATCCTCGTGACCGGCCTTTGTCGTCTGCGCGATTGGGGCGCTGCCCCCGCCGCCCGTTCCGGGCGTCTCCCCCGGAGTATTTTTGACGAGATGAAGCCAGGCGGCGCCAGCCGGCGCGTCCCGTTCCCACTTTGGTTTGATAAATATTCCGGGGACGTCCGCCAGGACGGGGGCAGCGCCCCAATGGCGGCTCAATCCGTGCGCGCGCTTTCGATGGCCGGGCGGATCTGCGCCTCGATCACCCGCTGCGTTACAGGCCCCGCAAAGCGCAGGACAATATTGCCCGCACCATCGATCACATAGGTTTCCGGCACGCCATAGAGCCCCCAGTTCAGCGCCATACGCCCCTCAAGGTCGGCGCCGAGTGCCGCGTAAGGGTTGCCCAGTTCCTCAAGGAAACCGAGCGCTTTGCCCGGATCGTCCTTGTAGTTGACGCCCAGCACGGTGATCCCTTCTTCGGCCAGCGCGGTCAGGTTGGGATGCTCCACCCGGCACGGCGCGCACCAGGACGCCCAGAAATTCACCAGCTTGACCTCTCCATCGCGCAAGTCGGTATCGTCGAACATCTCGAAAGACCCAAGCCGGTCGAGCGCCACCGCCGGCGCCGCCTTGCCCGCAAATGCCGAGGGCAGTTGATCCGGATCCTCGCGTTGCAGGCCGATGAAGAACGCCGCCCCGAGGCCGGCAAAGATCACCGGCGGCAGGATCATCAACAGGGGAAACCTAGCCATTTTTCACTCTATCCTCTACCTCACGCAACGCCCGGGCCGCCCTTCGGGAGCGCCACAGACTAAGTCCGATCAACCCCGCCAACAGGCCAAGCGACAGAATGTAGGAGCTGAACACAGCCCCTGCGTATTTTCCAAGCTCGGGCATCAAGTTATCCTTTCCCGTGCCAGCAGCGCCCGTGTCCGACGCGCCCGGATTTCAGTCCGGGTCCGCAACAGGACCAGCGCCAGGAACAGCAAAACAAAGCCCGCGATGGAAACCAGCAGCGGATAGTAAAAGACGTCCGCCACGTTCTCTTCTTTATCCAGCGACAGCGACGCACCTTGATGCAGCCCCTGGTTCCAGAAGTTCACAGCGTAGCGCGACAGCACCGCAAAGACCGAGCCGACGATGCACAGCACAGAGGTAAGGTCAGCGGCGGTATCGTCGTCCTCGATCGCCTGCCAGAGTGCGATGTAGCCGAGGTAGAACAGAAACAGGATCAGGAAGGACGTCAGCCGCGGATCCCAGGCCCACCAGGTGCCCCACATCGGCTGCCCCCAGATCGCCCCGGTCAGCAGCGCGATCACCGTCATCATCGCCCCCACGGGCGCCGCCGCCCGCGCCGCCAGCGCCGAGACATGGTGCCGCCGGATCAGCCAGATCAGCGAGGCGACCAGCATCATCATCCAGGCGTTGATCGCCATCAGCGCCGCCGGCACGTGCAGGTAGATGATCTTGACCGTCGCGCCCTGCCGATAATCGTCCGGCGTAAAGAAGAACCCCCAGATCAGCCCCGCCGACAGCGCAGCCAGGGCCAGTACCGACAGGCCCGGCAGGACCCTGTCCACCAGGGTGATGAACTTCTTTGGATTGGCGTATTCCCAGATCGCGCGCATGAGACCCCTTTATCCTGCACTGCCCTCGCGGGCCAGTCACGTTACCGCAGGTTCATCCTTAGTACCGCAGCGCTGGCAAAGGGCAACACGGCTATGGTGACGCAGGTGAGCGCGGCCAGCAGCACCAGCGGCGTCTCGATTGCCAGCCCTTCGGCCCCTGCCCGTGCCACCTCCGCGCCAAAGATCAGTGTCGGCACGTAGAGCGGCAGCACCAGCAGCGACATCAACAGGCCGCCGCGCTTGATCCCCACGGTCAGCGCCGCGCCAAAGGTCCCGATGACCGAAAGCGCCGGCGTGCCGATAAGCAGTGAGATCACCAGCCAGCGAAACCCCTCGGGCGGCAGCGACATCAGCACCGCCAGCACCGGGGCGGCCAGCACCAGCGGCACGCCCGTCGTCACCCAATGCGCCAAAGCCTTGATACTGACGACGCCTTCCAATGGCAGGGGTGAGGTCGCCAGCAAATCCAGCGTCCCGTCCTCCCGGTCCAGCGCGAATATCCGGTCGAGCGACAAGAGGCACGCAAGCAAGGCCCCGATCCATAAAACCCCCGGCGCAATCCGCGACAGCAGCGCGGTTTCCGGCCCGACGGCGAAGGGCACCAGCACCACGACGATCAAAAAGAACGCGAGGCCCAGCCCGAACCCGCCCCCGGCGCGCACCGCCAGCCGAATATCGCGCAAGAGCAACGCGATCAAAGGAAGGCCTCATCAAAATCGCGCGACACCCTCGCCCGCGCACGATAGGGCGTCAGATCGATCACCCGCACATCCAGCCCCATGTCGATATGCGAGGCGATCACCGCCATGCCGCCCGCCGCCAGATGTCGCTCTACCGCGCGCGCGAACAGTTCGACCGAGGTTTTGTCGAGCGAGACTGTCGGCTCATCCAGACACCAGATCGGGCGACGCGTGACCGCCAACCGCGCCAGTCCGAGACGCCGCTTTTGCCCGGCAGAGAGGCTCCCCGCCGGGCGTCCGGCAAGTGCTGTCAGGTCAAAATCCTCCAGGGCCGCGGCAATGTCACCATGCCCATGCACACGCGCCCAGAACATCAGGTTCTCGCGCACGCTCAGGACCGTCTTGATCCCGTCTGCATGTCCCGCATAGGTGATGGCCTCCAGGTCAGGCACCACGATCTTGCCGGTATAGGGAGGCTGCAATCCGGCCAGCGTGCGCAGCAGCGTGGTCTTGCCGGCCCCGTTCGGGCCGGTCAGCACAACGGCCTCGCGCGGTGCGACGGCAAAGTTCACGCCCTCCAACACCGGCACACCGCCACGGGCCACACCCAAATCCACGACCTTCAAACTCATGCCACCCGCCCTAGCGGATTTGCCCCGCTACGGGAAGCGCGATCCATGATCACTTTGGTTTCACAAATATCCACGGCGCGACGCCTCACAGCGGCACAGGCCTGCGGCTAGAGCGCGTCACCCCCACCCAGCGGGTCAGACCGGCAGCAGGGCAGCGGCGACGCGGCGCCCCTCGCTCAACAGAACGTTATAGGTCCGGCAGGCGGCGGGGGTTGTCATCGGTTCCACCCCGATCCCGGCCGTGTCGAGAGCGTCGCGCAACGCCGCCGGGAGATAGGCCATCTCGGCACCCGTCCCGACAAAGACCACGTCCACCTGACCCGCAAGCGCCAGCAGCGTATCGGGGTCGCCATAGCCCTTCCAGGAGGTCACACGGTCAGCCATGACCAGCACGGCGCCCGACTGCACCTCGCCTGCAATGCGAAAGAACCCAGGCCCGTAGCCCTCGATCGGGCGGGCTTTGCCGTAGTCGATTTCAGTCAGCTGCATCGGATCCTCCGGGTAAGGTCACCAGACGCGACGAAAACCTTGCGTCCTGCCGGTCCGCACGACGACGCCCGCTTAGGCATCGATATTGGCGAACTGGTTGCCGGTGGTGTCCGTAGGCTTGGACCAGTCCCGTTTCACACCCAGCCAGAGCACGACGTTCTTGGCAACATAGACCGAGGAATAGGTCCCCACGATAACGCCCCAGAAGATCGCAAAGACAAAGCCGCGGATCACGTCCCCGCCCAGCACCAAGAGCGCGATCAGCGCGATCAGTGTGGTGCCGGAGGTCATGAGCGTCCGGCTCAGCGTCTCGTTCACCGAAAGGTTCATCACGTCGCGCAGCGGCTTGGTCTTGAACTTGCGCAGGTTCTCCCTCAGCCGGTCAAAGATCACCACCGTATCGTTGATCGAATAGCCAATGATCGTCAACAGGGCCGCGATGGTCGCGAGGTCAAAGCGGATTTGTAGCGCCGAGAAGATGCCGATGGTCAGCACCACGTCGTGAAACAGTGCGGCGACCGCCCCGACGGAAAATTGCCACTCGAATCGCAGCCAGATGTAGAACAGGATCGCCGCCAGTGCCGCTGCGACCGCCAGAACCGCCGTCTGGATCAACTCTCCCGACACCTTGGGTCCGACTGATTCGACGGAGGTGAACCGGATCGTTTCGTCCAGCTCCTGTAGTGCCTCCTCGACCGATTGCACGGTGTCGGCGCTGACGCTCTCCTCGCCGTCCTGCGCCTGAATGCGGATCATCGCCACATGGGTGTCGGCGGCAAAGGTCGGATCGAACACCTCGGAGATCGAAACATCCCCGAGTTCAAGCGGCGCAATCGCATCTCGGTAGCTGCCGACATCCATCGGCTGTTCGGCCTGCGTGCGGATCGTGGTGCCGCCCCGGAAGTCGATGCCGAAGTTCAGACCCACGGTCAGCCAGAGCGCCAGCGAGATCACCATCAACACCGCCGAAAACCCGAAGGTCACGGTGCGATACTTGAAGAAATCGTATTCCGTATGGTCCGGTACCAGTTTCAGCCGCATCTCACACCTCCAGTGTTCTGGGCCGCGCCCGGTCGAACCATGTCACGATCAGCAAGCGCGTCACCCAGATGGCGGTGAAGACCGACGTCAGGATCCCGATGCCGAGCGTGATCGAAAAGCCCCGCACCGGGCCGGAGCCGAGCACGAAGAGGATCGTCGCGATGATGAAGGTCGTGATGTTGGCGTCGACGATGGCGCTCAACGCGCGTTCATAGCCCAACTCGATCGCGCGCGCCGGACCCTTGGCCGATTTCATCTCTTCGCGGATCCGTTCGAACACCAGCACATTGGCGTCCACCGCCATGCCGATGGTCAGCACGATACCCGCGATGCCCGGCAGGGTCAGCGTGGCACCGATCAGGCTCAGCATGCCAAAGATCAGCCCGACGTTCAGGATCAGGGCTATATTGGCGAACAAGCCGAACAAACCATAAGAGGCGAACATGAAGACCAGCACGGCAATGCCCGCGACAATACAGGCGATCTTGCCCGCCGCGATGCTGTCCGCGCCGAGTTCCGGCCCGATGGTCCGCTCTTCGAGGAAATCGAGCCCCGCAGGCAGCGCCCCGGCCCGCAGCAGCACGGCAAGGTTGGTCGATTCCTCGACCGTGAAACTGCCGGTGATGATGCCCGACCCGCCCGCGATATGGCTCTGGATCACCGGGGCCGAGATGACCTCGCTGTCCAGCACGATGGCAAAGGGGTTGCCGATGTTGTTGGCGGTGTAATCACCAAACTTGCGCGCCCCGGCGGGGTTGAAACGGAAACTGACAGCAGGCCGGCCGTTCTGGTCGAACGAGGGCTGGGCGTCGACCAACTCCTCGCCCGACACGACGGGCGTCTCTTCCAGCACGTAGAATTCGCCCTCGGTATCGAGCGAGGGCAGCAGCTCTTCGCCCGCGCTCGCCACGGTCCGGTCGTCGCTGGTGCGACGCACGACGGGTTGGAACGTCAACTGGGCGGTGGTGCCGATGATCTCTTTCAGTTCGGCGGCCGATCCGACGCCGGGCACCTGGATCAGGATGCGGTCCGCGCCCTGGCGCTGGATGGTCGGCTCACGGGTGCCAACCTCGTCGATGCGGCGGCGAATGATTTCGAGCGACTGGCGAACCGTGCGGTCATCCGTTGCGAGGCGCTCGGCCTCGGACAGCCGGACGGTCAGCAGATCGCCCTCACCCGACACTTCGATGTCGGTCTGCCCCGCACCGGTCAGGCTGACCACCGGGCGCGCGATCTCTTCGATCAGGCGGACGGCATCGGTGATGGCGCCGGCTTCGGAAATCCGAACTCGCAATTCATCCGCAGGGCCTTCTTGCAAACGGATCGTGCCGACCGTGTCGCGCGCATCGCGCAAACGGTTGCGGATCTCGGGCCAGAGGCCTTTCATCCGCGCCTCGTAGACGTCCGCGACCTTCACTTCGGCCAGTAGATGCGCCCCGCCCCGAAGATCGAGGCCAAGGTTCACCAATCCCGACGGCAGCCAATCGACCCAGCCCTCATCGGGCTGGCCGACGGCGACCGCGTCATTGTAGGTCTCGACCTTGGAATAAAAGGCATTCGGCATCGCCAGCAACAAGCCGACAGCCACCGTGCCCCAGATCAGAATTCGTTTCCACAGCGCGATGTGTAGCATGTCCGGACCCCTTGGCCGCAGTCGAGAATAGGTTCTTAGGTGGCTTCGGCAGGCTCGGTCTTGGATTTGACATCCGCCAGCGTCGACCGGATGACGCGCACTTTCACGCCGTCCGCGATCTCGACCTCGACTTCACCGTCTTCGCGCACCTTGACGACCTTGCCGACGATCCCGCCCTGGGTGACGACCTGATCGCCACGACGCACGGCCTCGACCATCTTCTGATGATCCTTCAGCTTCTTCTGCTGGGGTCGGATCAGCAGGAAATACATGATCGCAAAGATCAGGATAAGCGGGAGAAACTGGGCGATAGCGCCACCATCCATAGGGGTTTTCCTTCTGTGTCAGCGGGCGTCCCGCGAATTTGGCGGAACCTATGAGTGGCGGAGCGGGATTGCAAGCCTGCGCGCACGGCAAGACCGCAGACCTCGTCATATCCCCCGCTGTGCGCCCGTCACCGCGACTCCAGGTCGCGCCTGATCGATTTGCTTGGTGGACTGGCCCTCGCCTGGCCCCGCCGGTGAACCGGCCCGTCCACGCCTAGGTTTTCGCCCCCCTAACGCCGTGTCCAACCCCACAAACACGCAATCTCCACCGCCACATGCGCCCCCGCTACTGCCGTGATGCCTCCATGATCGAATGGCGGAGAGACCTCGACCACGTCGCCCCCCGTCAGCCGCACTCCGGCGAGCCCGCGCAGGATCGCCGCCGCCTGGGCCGAGGACAGCCCGCCCCAGACCGGCGTGCCGGTGCCGGGCGCAAAGGCCGGGTCAAGGCAATCAATGTCGAAGGTCAGGTAGGCAAGCGCATCGCCCACGATCCCGCGCACCTTTTCAGCCACAGCCGCCGGGCCGATCCGGTGCACCTCGGGCGCGTCGATGACATGGATGCCGCAATGATCCTCGCAACTCGTGCGGATGCCGATCTGGACCGACCGTTCCACGTCGATCAGCCCCAGCTTGACCGCCTTGTAGACAAAGGTGCCGTGGTCGATCCGCTCCATATCGTCATCGACCCAGGTGTCGGAATGGGCGTCGAACTGGATCAGCGCGAGGGGGCCGTATTTATCCACATGCGCCCGCAGGATCGGCAGGGTGACAAAGTGATCGCCCCCCATGACCAGCGTCCCGACGTCCCTTGCCAGAATCCCCGCAATATGGGCCTGCAACGCCTCCGGAAACTCCCACACCTTGGCGTAGTCGAAGGCAAGATCGCCGTAATCCGCGATGGCGAATTCGCTCATCGGATCGTACCCCCAGCCATAGGGCGGATCGTAGGGCTGCAAGGTCGAGGCTTCGCGGATCGCGCGCGGCCCGAACCGCGCGCCGGTGCGATTGGTCACCGCCTGATCAAAGGGGACGCCGGTGACGGCCAGATCGATGCCGGTCAAATCCCTGGTATATTTGCGCCGCAGAAACGACGTGGCCCCGGCAAAGGCATTCTCATAGCTCAGCCCGCGCGGATCCTCGCGCCGGAAGGCGTCGTCGATCTGGGTCTTGGCATCTTCGAGGGCCATGGCTCACTCCATCGGTTGCGCGCGTAGTCCGAGATGCGCAATCAGGCGCACGCCAACGGCTGACCCGAGGGCGCATCGGCTGGACTCCTGTCACCGGGCTGGGCACCTTGCCCCTGCATCCGACGAACAGCAAATCCGAAACTCAGGGAGGCTGCAATGCCCCATGATCCCGCCGAGCGACCCGTACCACCCGACCCCGAGGGCAAGGCGCCGGGCGATCCGATCCACACCAATGCACCGGGGCTGGATCAACTTCTCGCGATCCTGCGCCGCCTACGCGATCCCGCGACAGGCTGCCCTTGGGATGTCGAACAGACCTACGCCACCATCGCGCCTTACACGATCGAAGAAGCCTATGAGGTCGCCGACGCAATCGAGCGCGGCGCGATGGACGATTTGCGCGGAGAGTTGGGAGACCTCCTTCTTCAGGTCGTCTTCCACTCGCAAATGGCTGAAGAAGAAGGCCATTTCACCTTTGCTGATGTGGCGGATGAAGTGGCGCGCAAGATGATCGACCGCCATCCGCATGTCTTTGGCGGCGAAAGCCGCGACAAGTCCGCCGAACAGCAGACCCGCGATTGGGAGGCGGTGAAGGCCCGCGAACGCGCCGATCGCGGGGCCACCGGCGTGCTGGATGACGTCGCGGTCGGCCTGCCCGCCCTTTTGCGCGCGCTCAAGCTGCAAAAGCGCGCCGCCCGCGTCGGATTCGACTGGCCCTCCACCGATCAGGTGCTGGCCAAGATGGCCGAGGAATCCGCCGAGCTGGTCGAGGCGCGCGACACCCTGACCCAGGCCGAGGTCACCGAAGAGATGGGGGATCTGCTCTTTGTCATGGCCAACCTGGCACGGCACCTCGATGTTGACCCCGAAGCGGCTCTTCGGGGCGCCAATTCCAAATTCACACGCCGTTTCAGATATATAGAACGCGCTCTTTCGGCAATAGGTAGCTCTCCTTCCGACAGCACGCTGGAAGAGATGGACGCCCTGTGGAATGCCGCGAAGCGCGCGGAAAAATCCTGACTTCTTCGATCAGGTATTGACCCTACAAAAAGACTCGGGTTTAACGCCGTCATCCAATACAGATGACGAGGACGTCAACATGACCAATACCATCCGCACTGCCGCTCTGGCCGGCAGCCTTGCCCTGATTGCGGCCCCGGCACTGGCGCAGGAGGTGAACCTTTACTCCTACCGCCAACCCGAATTGCTGGCACCGCTGACCGATGCCTTTACCGAGGAAACCGGGATCAAGGTGAACGTCGCGCACCTCGACAAGGGCATGGTCGAACGACTGGAGGCCGAGGGCGACCGCTCTCCGGCCGATCTGGTGCTGACGGTCGACGTCTCGCGCATCAATGACATTGTCGCGGGCGGCTTGACCCAGCCGGTGCAATCGGACGTGCTGACGCAGAACGTCCCCGACATCTATCACGACCCCGACGGTCACTGGTGGGGCCTGACCACACGTGCACGCATCGTCTATGCCAGCAAGGAGCGCGTCGCGGACGGCGAAGTCACCACCTACGAGGATCTCGCCGATCCCAAATGGGAAGGTCGCATCTGCACCCGCTCGGGCACCCACGCCTATAACGTTGCGCTGACGGCCGCATATCTTGCACATCACGGCCCCGAGGAGACCAAGACCTGGCTCGAAGGCGTCAAGTCCAACCTCGCCCGCAAACCCCAGGGCAACGACCGCGCGCAGGTCAAGGCGATCTGGTCCGGCGAATGCGATATCGCCATCGGCAACACCTATTACATGGGCAAGATGCTGAACGACGAGGAGCAGAAGGAATGGGCCGACTCCGTGCGCATCATCTTTCCGACCTTCGAGGGTGGCGGCGCGCATGTGAACATTTCGGGCGTGGCGATGACCAAATCCGCGCCGAACAAGGAAAACGCGCTCAAGCTGATGGAATTCCTCACCTCGCCGAAGGCACAGGAAATCTATGCCGAGGCAAACTTTGAATACCCGATCGCACCGGGCACCGAGCCGGTCGATCTGGTGAAAAGCTGGGGCAGCTTCACGCCTGACGACCTTAACCTGATGGATCTGGCCAAGCTGCGCCCCGAAGCGCTGCAATTGATCCAGGAAGTCGACTTCGACGGCTGACCCTCGGGAGTTGAAACCGGAGTTTCATTCCGGAAACTGATCCAGAAACGCACCCATCCTGTCACAGCACAGGGTGGGTGTTCGCATCTAGATGGGCGACGTTCACTTTGCCGCACCGTCACGGCGCATTTCCCCCTGCATCCCCTCGCCCATTTGCCCCCGCCCCATGGACATCCGCGCCGTCGCGCGCCAGTCTGCGGCGCAACACGCAAGGGGTCCCCATGACGCGCCGTATCATCATCGACACCGATCCCGGTCAGGACGACGCCATCGCCATCCTGTTGGCCTTGGCCAGTCCTGACGAGATTGAGGTGCTTGGCATAACTGCGGTTGCCGGCAACGTCCCGCTGGAGCTGACGGCCAAGAACGCGCGCATCATCTGCGAGTTGGCCGGGCGGGACGACATCAAGGTCTACGCGGGCTGCGACAAACCCCTTGGCCGCGCGCTTGTGACAGCCGAACATGTGCACGGCCAGACTGGCCTCAACGGCCCGCGCCTGCCCGACCCCAAGATGCCGCTTCAGGATCAGCACGGGGTCGATTACATCATCGACACGCTGCGCGACGCCGAACCCGGCACCATCACGCTGTGCCCTCTCGGCCCGCTCACCAACATCGCGGCCGCCTTCACGCGCGCGCCGGATATCGTTGAAAAGGTGCGCGAAATCGTCCTGATGGGCGGCGCCTACTTTGAGGTCGGCAACATCACTCCGACGGCGGAGTTCAATATCTACGTCGATCCGCAAGCGGCCGACATCGTGTTTCGCGCAGGCGCGCCGATTGTGGTGATGCCGCTCGACGTGACCCACAAGGCGCTTGTCACGCCCGAGCGCAACGCGGCCTTTCGCAGCCTCGGCACCAAGGTCGGCACCGCGGTGGCCAACATGACCGACTTTTTCGAGCGGTTCGACAAGGAAAAGTACGGCTCCGAGGGTGCGCCCTTGCATGATCCTTGCGTCACCGCCTATCTCATCCGGCCCGAGCTGTTCTCGGGCCGACACATCAACGTCGAGATCGAGACCTCCTCAGAGCTGACAATGGGCATGACCGTTGCGGACTGGTGGGGCGTGACCGACAGACCGAGGAATGCCATGTTCATGGGTAGGATCGACGCACAGGGTTATTTCGACCTATTGACCGAACGGCTGGCCCGCCTGTGACCGCGCTGCATCTGGCCACAGCCGCAGATATCGAGCGTCTGCTCCCCCTCGTGCGCGCCTTTCATCAAGAGGCCGCCATCACCGTCGACGAGGACACCCGTGTCGACGCGCTGCGCCCGCTGCTCGACGGCTCGCCCCATGGCGCGATCTGGCTGGTCGGGCCCGCGCGCGCGCCTATTGGCTACGTGGTGATCTGCTTTGGCTGGTCGATCGAATTCGGTGGCATGGACGGCTTTGTCGACGAACTCTACATCCGTCCTTCCGTTCGTGGGCGCGGTATCGGGACCGAAGTGCTGATGGCCCTGCCCAAGACGCTCAGCGCCAGCGGGCTGAAGGCGCTGCATATGGAGGTCTCGCGCGTCGCCGTGCGCATCCAGGAAAGCTATCGCCGCGCCGGGTTTCAGCCGCGACAGGACTACATGCTGATGACGCGGCGGTTCTGACGCCGCGCAGGCCGCGCGCTGCGGCATCGCACGCCAACGCCGCCCTTCCCCCCGCCTGTTCCACACGCCCCCCCTTCAACCTGCGTGAAAACGGGTTATCTATGCGCCATGACCCTGCACATCCCCTTTGACAACAGCTACGCACGCCTGCCCGCCGCGCTGTTCACCCGTCACGACCCGACCCCGGTCGCAGCCCCTGAAATGCTGGCCTGGAACGCGCCCCTCGCGCGCGAACTCGGCATCACCGGCGATGATGCCACCGCCCCGACAGCGACCGAGCGTGCGGCGATCTTTGCCGGCAACCGCCTGCCCGACGGCGCACTGCCCCTGGCACAGGCCTATGCGGGTCACCAGTTTGGCGGTTTCTCGCCCTCGCTCGGGGATGGACGCGCGATCCTGCTTGGGGAGGTCATCGACACCAAAGGCCAACGCCGCGACATCCAGCTGAAAGGCGCCGGTCGTACCCCTTATTCCCGGGCGGGCGATGGCCGGGCGTGGCTGGGACCTGTGCTGCGTGAATACGTGGTGAGCGAGGCGATGCATGCCCTCGGCGTGCCCACCACACGCGCGCTGGCCGCTGTCGCGAGTGGCGAAAGCGTGCAGCGTGAAACCACCCTGCCCGGTGCGATCCTGACCCGCGTGGCCTCCAGCCACCTTCGCGTCGGGCACTTTGAATACTTTGCGGCGCGCGGCGACACCGCGTCGTTAAGCGCGCTCTACGATCACGCGGTTGAAAGGCATCATCCCGACGCGCGCGACCCCCTCGATTTCCTCAAGGGGGTGATCGAACGTCAATCAGACCTCGTGGCGAAATGGCTCGGGTTTGGCTTCATTCACGGTGTGATGAACACCGACAACACCTCGATTTCGGGCGAGACGATCGACTATGGGCCCTGCGCCTTCATGGACGGCTATCATCCCCAGACGGTCTACAGCTCCATCGACCGGCAGGGCCGCTATGCCTATGATAACCAAGCGCGAATTCTGCCCTGGAACATGGCAAAACTCGGCTCGGCCCTGCTCGCGCTGATGCCCGACCCCGACGCGGCGATCGATCCCTTTACCCAAGCCGTGCACGCCATGCCCGAGATGATCGAGGCACGCTGGCTCAAGACCTTCGCGGCCAAGATCGGAATCGCGGAGCCACGTGCCGAGGACCGCGCCCTGATCGAAGACCTGCTGACCCTCATGCAGGCCGGCAGCTCGGATTTCACCAATACGTTCCGCGCCCTGCCGGGCAATGAGGCGCAGGACCAGATCGCGGATCGCGGGGGCTTCCTCGACTGGGTCGGTCGCTGGCATGCACGCTTGGAGAGCGAACCGGAGGCGCCTGTCTTGATGGCGCGCAGCAACCCCGCCGTCATTCCGCGTAATCACCGCATCGAACAGATGATCGCCGCTGCGGTCGACGGCGACATGGCCCCGTTTCGCAATCTCATGGCTGCCCTCGCAACGCCCTATGCGCGCCCGGACGATCCCGGCCTCACGAAACCTCCCGCAGAACACGAAGTTGTCACGGCAACCTTCTGTGGTACCTGACAATTTTCATGACGTAACGACCCTTTAAGTCACGTCAGCGGCAGGTCCATATGGCCTCCCGCGCCTCTGGCCATTCATCGCGGCTTGCGATTGATCAGCACGATCCCGAAAGAGACCAGCGCGAGCGCGATCAGCACCGACAGGTGCAGTGTTTCGCCCAATAGCGCCCAGCCCATGAACACGGCGAACACCGGCGTCAGGAAAGAAAAGCTCGCTACGGTCGCCGCCGGATAGGCCTTCATCAGGTAGAACCAGCCGAGGAAGCCGAAGCTCGCCACCAGAAAGACCTGGTACCCCATCAACGCCACATGCTCGACGCCAAAGTCGCGTACCAAGGGGCCAAACAGTGGGGCGACGGCCAGGAGGGCGACGGCGGAGACCGACAATTGCCAAACCTGCTGCGCCTCGGGTGGCGCTTCGGACAGGCGCGTGATCCGCACGGTCAGCGCGATGGCCGCCCACCCAAGCGCGCCCATCAGCGCCAGTAAATCCCCGGCGAGGCTGGCCTCTCCGCCCGCGCGATCCATCAACACGAGGGCCACGCCCAGAAAGGCGCAGACGAGCCCGACAATCTTGAGGGTCGTCAAGCGCTCACCGGGGATGAGAAAGTGCCCCGCAAGGCTCAGAAACATCGGCATGGTGTAAAAGATGATCGAGGCCCGCGCGACCGTGGTCAGGTCCAAGGCATTGTATAGGCCGATGAATTCCAGCGTGAAAAACGTCCCCATGGCCAGCCCCGGCCACAGATCCCGTCGCCATGAGCCTAGCTTCACCCCACGCGCATAGGCCCAGATCAGCACCACGACCAGCGCCAGCGCGGATCGCAGCCCCGCCTGGAAGACCGGGGACAATCCCGTTGACGTCAGCTTCATGACCAGCTGGTTGCCCGCAAGGACCGCCGTGAACAACATCAGGCTGGAAAAGCCGGCGAGATCGAGGTGGGTTTTTCTCATCCGCGCATCCAGCGCAGACCGATCCCCGGCGTCAATCGCTATTTACGCCATTTGCGGAAGAACCGGGGATTGCGCGACACGAATTCCTCGATCACGCCCGTCGCCCCGCCAAGCGCCTGCCCCCGCATGTAGGCATAGCCCACGCCGGCCCCGACCAGTGCCCCTCCCATGTCGACGATCAGATCGCCCATGGTGTCCGTCAGCCCGGATTTCTGCATGTTGGTGCCAAAGCCGCGATCCATGGCAAATTCAAAGATTTCCCAAAGCGCCCCGATCGCCATCGCAAAGCAAAAGGCAAAGAGCGCCATCGCGCTGGGCGGGGCGGCATAACGGTCGTCCTGGAACATCATGAAGACCAGAACAAATCCCGTCAGGCCAAAGGCAATGGCCGAACCGCCGTGCATCACGATGTCCCACCACCAGAACTTGTTGTAAAAATCAAATACCTCGCCGAGGAAGACCGTCCCGCCGACAAACATCACGACCGCCAGCATGAAACTGGGCGGCACTGTGATTTCCGCCCACCTCGCCACAAAGATCGGCGCCATCGACAGGCCCAGTGTCACCAACGCGATAAAGGCGAGCGATAGCCGCCCCGTAATCAGCGCTTCTGCCGCGGCCAGCAGCAAGGCGAGCCAGATCAGGCGTGTAATGATCGTCTGGTCGCGTAACATAGGTGACAAATGCTCCGTTTGGCCCAAGTGTGATCTTATGAGACGCAAATGCCTGACGATAGCAACCTGGAACCTGCAGAAGTGTATCGGCATGGACCTGCGCCGCAACCCCGGTCGCACGCTGGACGTGTTGGGCGATTGCGGCGCGGACCTCGCCGTTCTGCAGGAGGCTGACAAACGTCTGCCGCCCCGTCCCGCCGCCCTGCCGCGCGACATGGCCGAGGCTGCGGGCTGGCAGGTCCTGCCCTTTGGTCCGCTCGGCCCCGGCGGGCCCTCGATCGGCTGGTGCGGCAATGCGATGCTGGCGCGCCCCGGCATTGTGGTGGGCAGCCTGCACCACCTCGATCTGCCGGGGCTGGAGCCGCGCGGCGCGATCCGGGCCGAATTGACCACCCCCCTCGGTCCGCTGCGGGTGATCGGAACGCACCTTGGCCTGCGGCGGCGGGACCGGCTGCGCCAGTTGCACGCCCTGTCGCTGATGCTGGAAGATCTGGACGACATACCCACCGTCCTGGCTGGCGACCTGAACGAATGGGGCCGTGTCACGGTGATGGATCACGCGATCCGCCAGTTGGATTTCCTCGACAGTCCGCGCAGTTACCCCTCGCCGCGCCCGCTTGGGGCGCTCGACCGTTTCGCCCTGTCGCACCACCTGACGGCGACCCGTGCACCCTATGCTCATACCGCGCAACCGGCGCGCGTTGCCTCGGACCATCTCCCGGTTCTGGTGACGTTGCAGCTGGCTGCATCGACCGAAACGGCCGTGCGAACCAAACCCGAAGCCATGAAGGACCCGGCATGAACATTCTGCAAATCGCGTCTCTGCTGATCGTCCTCGCCGGGGTCTTTGGCACGATCAACTATTTCATTCTCAAGCTTCCTTCCTCCATCGGCATCCTTGTCGTCGCGCTCTTTGCCTCGCTCGCTGTGCTGGGGATCGACGCGATGTGGCCCGCCTCGACCGTGGCCGAGGACATACGCGGCTTTGTTCAGGACATCGACTTTTCCGACGCGCTGCTGGAAGGGATGTTGGGGCTCTTGCTCTTTGCCGGGGCCTTGCACGTCAAGGTGTCGGACCTGCGCGCGCAATGGGGAATCGTGTTCCTCATGGCAACCATGGGGATCGCGCTGTCGACGCTGGTTGTCGGGGTGGGTTTTTCCTGGCTGACCGGAATGCCCATCCTGATCGCACTGGTGTTTGGCGCGCTGATCTCGCCCACGGACCCGGTGGCGGTGCTGGGGGTGCTGCGTGAGGCCTCCCTGCCGAAGTCGCTGGAAACCAAGATCGCCGGGGAGAGCCTGTTCAACGACGGGGTCGGCTACGTCGTCTTCCTCGTCCTCGTGGGTATCGCCTTCCCGAGCGGTGAGGCCCATGGCTCGGGCCTCTCGGGGGCCGCGCAATTGTTCCTGCAAGAGGCCCTCGGCGGTGCGGTCCTCGGCCTGGTCGCGGGCTGGCTGACCTTCCGGGTGATGCGCCACATCAACGACCCTTCGCTCGAGGTGCTGATCACCCTCGGCCTCGCCTTCGGGGGCTATGAGCTTTCGGTCGCACTGCATGTCTCGGCGCCGATCATGGCGGTCTGCGCGGGCCTCTTGATCGGTGACATCGGCGCGCGCCATGGCATGTCCGAAGAGACGCGCCGCTATGTCGATATGTTCTGGCACCTGATCGACGAGATCCTCAACGCGGTCCTGTTCCTGCTGATCGGGGTAGAGGTCTTTGCCGTCACCTTCGACACCTCCTCGGCCTTTGCGGCGGTCTTTTCCATCGCGCTGGCTTTGCTTGCGCGACTGTCGGCAGTGGCGGTGCCGGTCCTGCTGCTCAGGCCCTTCCGGGCCTTTGATCAGGGCACGATCCCGATCATGACATGGGGCGGGCTAAAGGGCGGCATCTCGGTCGCGCTGGCCCTGTCCCTGCCCGAAGGCGAGTGGACGCCGCTGATTCTGACCTCGACCTATTGCGTGGTGATCTTCTCCATCGTCGTGCAGGGGCTGACGGTCGCGCCACTGGCCAAGCGGATCGGGCGGGAGCCGGAGTTGATGTAGCGCGCGGCGACACGGACATAGACCTCCCGTAGCTATATTCCTGCGAGTGCAGCGTGAGGGGGGGCGCGCCTCCGCCTGCCGCACTGGACACCGGACCGACGGCTGATAGGCTCCGCTGCAAATGACAGGAGTGCCCATGAGCCTAGATGACGTCCTAACCCGCATCGATTCCGACCTGCCCGCCGCGACCGACCGCCTGCTGGAGTTGCTGCGGATCCCTTCCATCTCGACCGACCCCGCCTACAAGGCGGAGTGCGACCGCGCCGCCGATTGGCTCGTCGCGGACCTGAGATCGCTCGGCGCAGAGGCCGAGAAGCGCCCCACACCGGGCCATCCCATGGTGGTGGGCCACATCGGCGAGGGCGCGCCGCACCTGTTGTTTTACGGGCATTACGATGTGCAGCCGGTTGACCCGCTGGAACTGTGGGACCGGGATCCGTTCGATCCTGCGATAGAAAACACCGAAAAGGGCCAGGTGATCCGGGGGCGCGGTGCCGCGGACGACAAGGGCCAGCTGATGACCTTTGTGGAGGCCTGCCGCGCTTGGATCGCGATCAACGGCGCCCTGCCCTGCAAGATTACGTTCTTCCTTGAGGGTGAGGAGGAATCAGGCTCCCCCTCCCTCGTGCCCTTCATGAAGGAGAACGCGGCGGAGCTGACCACCGACATCGCGCTGATCTGCGACACCGGCATGTTCGGCGATGCGACCCCCGCTATCGTCACCATGCTGCGCGGTCTGCTGGGCGAGGAACTGACCATCACCGGCCCCTCCAAAGACCTGCATTCCGGCATGTACGGCGGCGTCTCGATGAACCCCATTCGGGTGATGGCCAAGATCATCGCCGGTCTGCACGATCATACCGGGCGCGTGACCGTGCCGGGATTTTATGACGGCGTGCCGGAGTTATCCGACGAGATCCGCGCGCAATGGCAGGGGCTGGGGTTCGACCACGGCTCCTTTCTCGGTGAGGTGGGGCTGTCGACCCCCGCCGGGGAACAGGACCGCACGCCGCTGGAGATGATATGGTCGCGACCCACCTGTGAGGTCAACGGCATCCAGGGGGGCTACACCGGCGACGGGTTCAAGACCGTGCTTCCGGCCAAGGCCTCGGCCAAGATTTCGTTCCGGCTGGTCGGGCAGCAAGATCCGCAGGCCATCCGCGAGAGCTTCCGCGCCTACGTGCAATCGCAGCTCCCCCCCGATTGCAGCGTCGATTTCCACCCCCACGGCGCCAGCCGCGCCAGTCAGATGGAGATTGACCACCCGGCATTCGAAGCTGCACGCCACGCGCTGTCGGATGAGTGGCCCGAACCGGCGGCCTATGTCGGTTGTGGTGGGTCCATCCCGATCGCGGGGCATTTCAAGACCATCCTCGACACCGATGCCATGCTGATCGGTTTCGGCAAGGACGACGACCAGATCCATTCGCCGAACGAGAAATACGACATGACCTCATTCCATAAGGGGATCCGCAGTTGGGCGCGTATCCTCGATGCCCTGGCAGAGTGAGGCGGCAAAGAGAGCTGGATGCGAGGGGGAGTGATAGGGGAAAGTGGCGCGGTTGACGGGGCTCGAACCCGCGACCCCCGGCGTGACAGGCCGGTACTCTAACCAGCTGAGCTACAACCGCGCGTGAGGGGCGGAATATGCCATGCCCCCCGACCCGTCAAGCGCGAATTCCCCGCCCCCTGCACCTGTGGTCGAAAGACCCCTCGTCCGTTCCCCGACGCCCCTGCCCCCACAAATGACAAAAGCGCCCCTGAGGGCGCTTTGGACAACGACAGTGGCGCGGTTGACGGGGCTCGAACCCGCGACCCCCGGCGTGACAGGCCGGTACTCTAACCAACTGAGCTACAACCGCGCAGCTGCCGTGGCGGTGGTACTAGGGTTTGCGCCCGCGCGCGTCAAGCGGGTTTTGCTGGGTTTTCGCGTGTCGGGGTGGAAATGTCGGTTGGGGGTGGTGCAGCGGGCGGCTTAGGAAACTGAAAAGGGTCGGTGATGAGGGTAGGCCTAAAGTCGCTGAAGCGGTTGGCGAGGAGGTTATCTTGGCGGACGGCTTGAGTAACCACGGTTGTTGTGATGCAGGATTTGCCGGGGGACACCTGCGCGTTTGCTGTGCAAACTCTTTCGGCGGACGGCTTGGGTCACCGCAGGTGTCGTGACGCAGGATTTGCCGGGGAACGCCTGCGCGTTTGCAGTGCAAACTCTTTCGGCGGACGGCTTTCGCATTCGCGAAAGCCTTTGGTGGGTGATGAGGGACTCGAACCCCCGACATCTTCGGTGTAAACGAAGCGCTCTACCAACTGAGCTAATCACCCGTGCCGGTGGCAATAGCAAATGCCGCCTCCCCCCTGCAAGAGCGATATGACACCTCCGCCGTTTATTGTTTTTACCGATCTCGATGGCACCCTGCTGGATCATCATGATTATAGCTGGTCCGCAGCCCTGCCCGCCCTGGCCCGGTTGCGCGCGCTTGGGGTGCCGGTGGTGCTCTCTTCGTCAAAGACGGCGGCAGAGATCGCGCCGATCCGGGCCGAGATGGGCCTGCACCTCACCCCCGCCATAGTCGAGAACGGCGCCGGCGTGCTGGAGCCGGGTGCGGATCCCGCTGATCTGACCGGGCCCTACGGCCGGTTGCGCGATACGATCGACAGCCTGCCCGCGGAGCTGCGGGAAACATTTCGCGGATTTGGCGACATGAGCGACGCCGAAGTGGCCGAGATCACCGGCCTGACGGCCGAGCGCGCGACCCTCGCCCGACGCCGCGCCTTTTCCGAACCCGGCCTTAGTACCGCCCCTCCCGAGACCCTGCAAAAATTTGTCGCTGCATTGGCCGAAAACGGTGTCACTGCGCGGCGCGGCGGGCGGTTCCTGACCCTCTCCTTCGGCGGCACCAAGGCCGACCGGATGGAGACCTTACGCCGCCGGTTCGACGCGCCCTTCTCGGTCGCCCTCGGGGATGCGCCGAACGACGTCGAAATGCTGAACGCGGCGCGTTACGGCTTTCTCATCGCCAATCCTTCGGTCCCGCCACTGCCTGCCCTTGCAGCAGAAGATGACGGACGGCTCCGCCGCAGCGAAAAAGCGGGACCAAGAGGTTGGAATGAATGCATCCTGCAGCTAATTTCAGATCTGCAAGATATCCAACAGGCCAAACCTCATCAGGCCGACTAAAACAGGAGAGCGCCGTGGCGGATTTTCATCAGAACGGCAATATCGCGACGCTGCACAATCTGCGCACCCGCACGACAGAAGACCTGACGAGCGAGCTGGTCAGCTATTCCGCCAACCGCAAGATCAGCCTGATCCTGCCCTCGCTCTATTCCGAGCTGGAGGGCGACGCCCTGCCCAACATCCTGACCGAATTGGCCAAGGTCCCATATCTGCATCGCATCGTCATCGGGTTGGACCGCGCGGACGAGGACCAATACCGCCACGCCCGCGACTTCTTTTCCGTTCTGCCACAGAACCACGTGGTGATCTGGAACGAGAGCCCTCGGATGAAGGCAATCGAAGCGCGGCTGACCACCCTCGGTCTCGCGCCCTCTGAGCCGGGCAAGGGCAAGAACGTCTGGGGCTGCATCGGCTTCCTGCTGGCCTGCGCGGATAGCGAGGTCGTGGCGATCCATGATTGTGACATCACCACCTATGACCGGGACATGCTGGCGCGCCTGGTCTACCCGGTGGTCAATCCGAACTTTCCCTATCAGGTGGCCAAGGGTTACTACGCCCGTGTCGGTCAGGAAAAAATCAACGGGCGTGTGTCGCGAATGCTGGTCTCGCCCCTGTTGATCGCCCTGAAACGAGTGATCGGAGACCGCGACTACATCGATTTCCTGCGCGCCTTCCGCTACGCTCTCTCGGGCGAATTCGCGATGAGAACGTCCATTCTGGCCGATCTGCGCATCCCGTCGGACTGGGGGTTGGAAATTGGCGTGCTATCCGAAGCCTGGCGCAATCTCGCGCCCAAGGCCGTCTGCCAGGTCGAAATCGCGGATCACTACGATCACAAGCATCAGGATCTCAGCGAAGAGGACAAATCCACTGGCCTCTCGCGCATGTCCATCGACATCTGCAAGGCGGTGTTCCGCAAGCTCGCCGCCGACGGAACGGTGTTCAACGAAGAGGTCTTCCGCACGCTCAAGGCGACCTACTACCGCTCCGCGCTCGACCTGTTGGAAGCCTATTACAACGACGCCCGCATGAACGGGCTGACCGTCGACCGCCATACCGAGGAACGCACCGCCGAGCTTTTTGCCGAGAACATCATGGAGGCCGGGCGGGTCTTTCTCGACAACCCGTCTGAGACGCCCTTCATCCCGACCTGGAACCGCGTGCATTCCGCCGACCCCGGCTTGATGACCGACATGCTGAAAGCGGTGGCCGCGGATCTGAAGGAATTCACCTGAGCGGCCCCCCCGGTGTCGCGTGCCCCCCGACCCAGTCACCTCACCCGCGATTGGTGATCCAGCGACACTGGTAAGGGGCAAAGGAAATCTCACCCGCAGAGGCTTCGACCCCGGCCCCCGTCAGCAGATCGACCCAATTCTCGCCCTCAATCAAATTGATCGCGTAAGGATCAACCATCACCGTGTCGGACGAGACGTTGTGCAGGGCAAAAATCGACTGGTCCCGATCCAGACTCTGCCGCCACAACCCAAAGATGCGGTGATCCAACCGTAACGTGAATTGCGTCGCATTGGGGTGAAAGGCGCGCTGGCGCCGCCGAACATCAATCCGCTCCTTCATCGCCTGCATGACGATATGTTGCGGCGACTCCGGGTCATCGAGCAGCGTCTGAAGATCACCGTAATCCCACCTGTGACGGTTAATCGCGCGGTTATGCCCGGATTTTTCCACGCCTTCGCGGTCGTTTGCACAAGCCAGCAGCGACTGGATGTAAAAGGCCGGGATCCCCTCCAGCGCCATCATCAGGGTTTGCGAGGCGATAAAACGCGCGATCTGCCACTCGTCGGGCCCTTCGAACGTGCCCTTCATCGCCTCGAACCAAGTGATGTTCAGCTCATAAGCGGACTGACCTCCGTCGGGCAAGGCGCGCATCGACACCAGCCCGCCAAAGTCGCGCATCGTCTCGATCACGCGCGCCGTGTCGTCGGCGGTCAGGATCCCCTCGGCCGGGCGCATTCCGATCCCGTCGTGGCTGGCCGTGAAGTTGAGATAAGCGCAGCCCAGTTGCGCCGGCGGCATGCTGCCCTGCCAGCGCACGAGGTTGCGAGCTGTTCCCGCCATCATCGCATGCAGGACCAGCGGTGGCAGGGTAAAATTGTAGACCGCATGCGCCTCGTTCCGATTGCCGAAATAGCTGAGGTTTTCCTGATTGGGCACATTGGTTTCAGTCAGAAGAATGATCGGTTCGGTCGCGAAATCGGCCAATAGCCGCAGCAGACGCACGATGGCATGGGTCTCGGGCATGTGAATGGACCGGGTGCCGACCTCCTTCCAGATGAAGGCCACCGCATCCAGCCGCAGGATCCGCACGCCGCTGTCGATGTGCAATCGCGTGATGGCGATGAACTCCAACAGGACATCGGGGTTGGAAAAGTCGAGGTCGATCTGGTCGTGACTGAAGGTGCACCAGACATGCCGTGTACCGCGCGCCGTCTCGACCTTGCGCAAGAGCGGGTGCGCGCGCGGACGCACCACCAACGAGAGGTCGTCCTCGGGCGAGGCCTCAAAGAAAAACGCGTCATAGGGGGCGTGGCCCTGACGATATTCATGAAACCAATGGGATTGCGAGGAGACGTGGTTCAGCACCAGATCCGACATCAGCAGAAACTCCGACCCGATACGCTGAATGTCCGTCCAATCCCCGAGGGCGGGATTGACCGCCCTGTAATCCGTCACCGCGAACCCATCATCCGAGGTATAGGGAAAGAACGGCAGGATATGCACGCCGTTCACCACGCCAGACATTTGACGATGCAGAAAATCGCGCAGCAAGTCCAAGGGCTTGTGCTGACCGTCGACGATGGAGTTGCCATAGGTGATGATCAGGGCATCCCGCTCGGACCAGTGCCGATTACCGGGCATGCGCCCGCGTCGCCGATGGGTTGTGCCTTCGGGCCAGAAGGTTTGTTCAATCCGGACGGCCAGGTCCCCGGCATCATGATCCGGGTAAATCTGCCCGATCAGCGTCAGCAACCGGGCGCGGAAAGTAGCATCGAATTCGCGCATAAATCCCCAAGAGTTTCCCAAGCGTTCCAGACCCCGCCGCGGAAGGCAATCCCTCGCCGCGATCGCACCGGCCCGCATGGGTTCACGAGGGTATAGCTGCCCCGAAATGCAGCGTCATCTCGTCAGGATGGGGCGTTGGCAGGCTCTTGCTGAGTGGCTGGGTGATTGGGGAGAGATCGGGTTGGCCTGCGCGTTTGCTTTGCAAACTCTTTCGGCCGACGCCTTTCGCTGCGCGGGAAGGGCTTGCGGATGAATACCGGGTTGGCCTGCGCGTTTGCCGTGCAAACTCTTTCGGCGGACGCCTTTCGCTTCGCGGGAGGGCTAGTGGATGAATGCCGGGTTGGCCTGCGCGTTTGCTGTGCAAACTCTTTCGGCCGACGCCTTTCGCTTCGCGAAAGGCTTTGGTGGGTGATAAGGGATTTGAACCCCTGACATCTTCGATGTGAACGAAGCGCTCTACCACTGAGCTAATCACCCGTAGGGCGATTCTTTAGCCGCCCTCGCCGCTCTTCGCAACCCCATGCGCGGCGCTTTTCGGGACCACCCCGGACGATGCGTATCGGCCCGGTTATGGATGTCACGCCTACCTTCTGTTTGACCGCAGAGCCAACGCCTTAGGGAAACCGTCACCGTCATCACATAGGAATACCGACCGTTCCGATACCCCGCCGGATCCGGCCAATCTTAAGCAAAATCACAACACCACATCGCCCCACCCGGCAAACAAAACCGGCGCGCCCATAAAGGACACGCCGGTCTGTACCCTTGTCCGGGACCCTATTCGAGCCCAGCCAACATCAATGCGCCGGACGACCCATGCCAGCGGCAGCATCCGCTGCAGCGACGGCCCGGGCGGCGGCGGCGGCCTCTTCGGCCTCCTCATCCCACTCGACGGCCTCGGGCTGACGCACCAAGGCCAGGTTCAGCACATCGCGCACATGGGTGACGGGAATGATCTCCAGCCCCTCTTTCACGTTGTCGGGAATCTCGGCGAGGTCCTTCTCGTTCTCCTCGGGGATCAGCACCGTCTTGATGCCGCCACGAAGAGCCGCGAGAAGCTTTTCCTTCAACCCACCGATAGCCGACGCATTGCCGCGCAACGTGACCTCACCGGTCATGGCGATGTCCTTGCGCACGGGGATCTGCGTCAGCACCGACACGATGGCCGTCACCATGGCGAGACCGGCGGACGGCCCGTCCTTGGGCGTCGCACCGTCCGGTACGTGGACGTGAATATCCATCCGGTCAAAGCGCGGCGGTTTCACCCCGATCTCGGGCGCGACCGAGCGAACGTAGGACGAGGCCGCATCGATCGATTCCTTCATAACGTCGCCCAGCTTGCCGGTGGTCTTCATCCGACCCTTGCCCGGCAGGCGCAGCGCCTCGATCTGCAAGAGATCACCCCCGACAGAGGTCCAGGCAAGGCCGGTCACGACCCCGATCTGATCCTCCTTCTCGGCGAGACCAAAGCGGAACTTCTTCACCCCGAGGAAATCATCCAGGTTCTCGGCCGTCACATCGACGCTTTCGACCTCGCCCTTGATGATCTTGGTCACGGCTTTCCGGGCGATCTTGCCCAGCTCGCGCTCAAGGCTCCGCACCCCGGCTTCGCGGGTGTAGCGGCGGATCATCTCCTGCATGGCGTCGTCCGAAATCTGGAACTCCCCCTTGCGCAGCCCGTGGTTCTTGACCTGCTTGGGCAGGAGGTGACGCTTGGCGATCTCCAGCTTCTCGTCCTCGGTGTAGCCCGCGAGGGTGATGATCTCCATCCGGTCCAGCAAGGGGCTCGGCATGTTGTAGGAGTTCGCCGTCGTCAGGAACATCACGTTGGAGAGGTCATATTCGACCTCGAGATAGTGATCGACAAAGGTGCCGTTCTGCTCGGGGTCGAGAACCTCCAGCATGGCCGAGGCCGGATCCCCCCGGAAATCCTGACCCATCTTGTCGATTTCATCGAGCAGGATCAGCGGGTTCGTCGTCTTGGCCTTTTTCAGCGCCTGGATGATCTTGCCGGGCATGGACCCGATGTAGGTCCGCCGGTGGCCACGGATCTCGCTCTCGTCGCGCACGCCGCCGAGAGAGATGCGGATGAACTCGCGCCCCGTCGCCTTGGCCACCGATTTCCCGAGCGAGGTCTTGCCCACACCCGGAGGGCCGACAAGGCACAGGATCGGGCCTTTCAGCTTCTTGCTGCGCTGTTGCACGGCGAGATATTCGACGATCCGCTCCTTGACCTTCTCAAGGCCAAAGTGGTCGGTGTCCAGCACCTCTTCCGCGCCGTGCAGGTTCTTCTTCACGCGGCTTTTCACACCCCATGGGATCGACAGCATCCAGTCGAGGTAGTTGCGCACGACCGTCGCCTCGGCGGACATGGGCGACATGTTCTTGAGCTTCTTCAGCTCCGCGTCGGCCTTTTCGCGCGCTTCCTTGGACAGCTTGGTCTCGGCGATGCGGGATTCCAGCTCGGCGATTTCGCCCTCGCCCTCTTCACCGTCGCCCAGCTCCTTCTGGATCGCCTTCATCTGTTCGTTGAGGTAATACTCGCGCTGCGTCCGCTCCATCTGCGATTTCACACGGGTCTTGATCTTCTTCTCGACTTGCAGAACGGACATTTCGCCCTGCATCAGGCCATAGACCTTCTCCAGCCGCTCGCTGACCGAGAGCGTCTCCAGAAGCTCCTGCTTCTGCTCAACCTCGATGCCGAGATGCCCGGCGACCAGATCGGCCAGCTTGGCCGGCTCGATGGCGCCGGAGACGGCGCTCAGCGCCTCTTCGGGGATGTTCTTCTTGACCTTGGCGTAGCGCTCGAACTCCTGCCCGACGGTGCGCAACAGCGCCTCGGTCGTCTCGCTGTCACCCGGCACCTCGTTGAGGTACTCCGCACGGGCCTCAAAGAAATTCGGGTTGTCGAGAAATTCCAGGATCTGCACGCGTGACGTGCCCTCCACCAGCACCTTGACGGTGCCGTCGGGCAGTTTCAGCAGTTGCAAGACATTGGCCAGAACGCCGGCATCATAGATACCTTCGGCGTCGGGATCATCGTCGGCGGGGTCGACCTGGCTGGACAGCAGGATCTGCTTGTCCTCCGCCATCACTTCCTCCAGCGCCTTGACCGATTTGTCGCGACCCACAAAGAGCGGCACGACCATATGGGGGAAAACCACGATGTCGCGCAGCGGCAGGACGGGATAGGACGGGTTGAGAGGCTCTTGCATGCTCTTTCCTTATATTGGGCAAAACCCCCGGCCCCTGGATGTGGCGGCGCACGGGTCTTCCTTTTCTGTCATGTTGAATTTGGGGTGCCTGTTCAGGGATTCAACCTCTTGGGCTCAGTGTGACGATCCTGGACATTCTTCACAAGCGCGATAAGGCGCGATTTTTGTAAAAACAATGCACAAACCTGTGGATCACCCTGCCTTTACACCAAATAACACGCATTTCCCGCGAATAACCAGAACGACAAAACCCCGGCCATCTCACGACAGCCGGGGTTCACCTTCGCATAAATACGCCCGCCGGAAGCGTCGCGATATTACTTCAGCGCTTCGTCCGTGATCTCCAGCGTATAGGCACCTTCGGGCTGCTTGGTGATCACCGGGTCGGACCCCCCGGCCAGCAATGTCTCCACCGTGCGCTCGTAATCGCCCGGGTCCAGTGCACCGTTCGATCCCGCGGTCAGCTTTGCCACCTCGCCCATCATGTATTTCTGATGCGCTTCGGTCTGGGCGCCGGTCTCATCGTAGTCCAGCACGATCTCGGCCGCCTCGTCCGGGTTCTCCTCGGCGTATTTCCAGCCCTGCATGGAGGCCGCGACGAACTTGACCATCTTCTCCTTGAAGGCCGGGTCCTCGAGCTTCTCTTCCAGCACGTAAAGCCCGTCTTCCAGCGTCGCGACGCCCTGATCCTCGTACTTGAAGGTCACCAGCTCCTCTTCGCCGATGCCCGCGTCCAGCACCTGTCCGAATTCATTGTAGGTCATGGTCGAAATGCAATCGGCCTGTCGTTGGATCAGCGGATCGACGTTGAAGCCCTGCTTCAGCACGGTAATCCCGTCATCTCCGCCCTCAGTCGGAATGCCCGCCTGGCTCATCCAGGACAAAAAGGGATATTCGTTGCCAAAGAACCAGACCCCGATGGTCTTGCCCCTGAAATCCTCAGGGCCCGTGATCCCGGTGTCCTTCCAGCAGACCAGCATCAGGCCGGACGTCTTGTAGGGCTGGGCGATATTGACCACCGGCAGACCCTTTTCGCGCACCGACAGCGCCGAGGGCATCCAGTCCACCATCACATCCGCGCCACCCCCGGCGAGCACCTGCGCCGGCGCAACATCGGGGCCACCCGGCAGAATGGTCACGTCCAGCCCGGCCTCGTCGTAAAAGCCCTTGTCCTGGGCCACGTAATACCCGGCGAACTGGGCCTGCGTGACCCACTTGAGCTGCAGGGCGACCTTGTTGTCCATGTGGCTTTCGCCCCAGGCCGTCCCGGTCATGGTGAGAGAGGCCAGCGCGGCCGCTGAAAGGAATGACTTCATGAGTATTGCTCCCTGTTATAACCCTCGTTGCGAGGGGTGCCAGAACGTGACCTTGCGTTCGATAAAGGCCACGACACCGTAAAAGGCAGACCCGGCGATGGCGGCGACGACGATTTCCGCCCAGACCATATCCAGCGCCAGCTGTCCCACGGATGTTGATATGCGAAAGCCCATCCCGACAATGGGAGAACCGAAGAACTCTGCCACGATGGCCCCGATCAGCGCCAAGGTCGATGAAATTTTCAGCCCGTTAAAGATAAACGGCATCGCAGCAGGCAGCCGCAGCTTCCACAGCCCCCGCCAATAGCCCGCCGCCCAGGTCTGCATCTGGTCACGCTGCATCTGGGTGGTTTCCTGCAATCCGGCAGTGATGTTCACCAACATGGGAAAGAACACCATGACCACGACGACCGCCGCCTTGGACTGCCAGTCAAATCCGTACCACATCACGAGGATCGGCGCGGTGCCCACAATCGGCAGCGCCGCGACGAAGGACCCCACAGGCATCAGCCCGCGCCGCAGAAAATCGCTGCGATCGACCAGAATGGCCGTTCCGAACGCCGCGAGGCAGCCGATCACATAGCCCGACAGCGCGCCCTTCACGACGGTTTGGACGAAATCGGCCCAGAGGATCGACGTGCTAGCGGCAAAGCGCGCGGCAATTGCACTCGGCGGGGGCAGAATGACGCCGGGCACCTGCAAGCCGCGCACGATCAGCTCCCACATGATTAGCAGCGTAAGGCCAAAGATCACCGGCACCGCCAGCCGGGCGCCCTGCCCCTCGGCGCGCGGTCCATTGGCGATCCGCACGTTCAGCCACCATGCGCCCAACCAGAGCGCAAGAGCCAGCACCACGAGCCCCATCATGTCCGCACCCCCATGCGCCGCAGGGTCAGCTTCTCGACCCCCGCGACGATGGCGACCAGCAAGGCGGCCAGTATCGCCGTCGCGAAAAGCGCCGACCAGATCTGGATGGTCTGCCCGTAGTAACTGCCCGTCAGCAACCGCGCGCCCAGACCCCGCACCGCCCCGGTCGGCAGCTCACCGACAATCGCCCCGACCAGCGACGCTGCGATCCCGATCTTGAGCGAAGCAAAGAGATAGGGCACCGAAGACGGCAACCGTAGCTTGAAGAAGGTCTGTGTCCGCGTCGCCGACCACGTCTGCATCTGATCAAGGTCCATGCCCGAGGGCGCCCGCAGACCCTTGACCATCCCCACGACCACCGGAAAGAATGACAGATAGGCCGAGATCACCGCCTTGGGGATCAGACCCTGCACCCCGATGGAATTCAGCACCACGATGATCATCGGCGCGATCGCCAGAATGGGTATGGTCTGGCTGGCTATCGCCCATGGCATGACGCTCATATCCATGGCGCGCGAATGCACGATCCCGATCGCCAGCACGATCCCCGCGACCGACCCGATCGCGAACCCGACCAGCGTCGCGGACAGCGTGATCCAGCCATGAAACACCAGACTGCGCTTTGAGGTGACGTTTTTCAGCGCGGTCGTCTCCCACAATTCGACCACGACCTGATGCGGGGCCGGCAGGCGCGGCTTGTCCTGCTGAAACGTCGTGCCCCAGACCTGCGGATTTTGCGCAGCGAGGGCAAAGGCCCCGACCTGCCGCCGCTCTCGCGCGCCCTCCGGCGTGACGGCGATGCCTGCGCGTTCCGCTATCGTCACAGCGCTGTGAATATTCATCGGAACGCATGCCGCGTACCAGATCGCCACGATCACCGCGACGACGCTCAACACGGGCAGGATCGCGCGGCTCATCGGGCGTCCCCCGTTTCATCTTTCGCCAAATACGCGAATTTTTTCGGATCCGACCGGCGCGACGGGCGTATTTTAGGAAAGATGAAAGGATTTCGTGGTGACCTGGTGGCGCGGTACAGGCTGGCGAGCCGATGACCGCGAAAGGTGAAGGGACCTCCCGTGATCCCACCCTCAGTACGGGGCGGCACCGGGGTTCGGCCGGCAACGGTCGGGCACCGGGCCGCAGCGCTGATGAAAAGCGGCCCGTACGTGGTCAGGGTGGCGGCCTCAGTCATAGGCATGCCCCGCCCGCAAACCGTCACGCACGCGATGCGCGATGGCGAGGAAATCTGCAGAATCGCGGATATCGAGCGGCCGCTCGCGAGGAAGCGGACTGTCGATGATGTCCGTGATCCGACCAGGACGCGGCGACATCACCACGATCTTGGTCGAAAGATAAACCGCCTCGGGAATGGAATGGGTGACAAAACCGATGGTCTTGCCGGTCCGCGACCACAGCTTCAACAGCTCTTCGTTGAGGTGATCGCGCACGATCTCGTCCAAGGCGCCGAAAGGTTCGTCCATCAGCAGAATATCCGCATCGAACGACAGCGCGCGCGCGATGGAGGCGCGCTGCTGCATGCCGCCCGACAATTGCCACGGAAACTTTCCACCGAAGCCTGCCAGATCGACAAGGTCGAGAACACGCGCCACACGCTCTGTCTGCTCTGCCCGGGAAAATCCCATGATTTCCAGCGGCAGACGAATGTTCGCGGCAATCGTGCGCCATGGGTAAAGCCCCGCCGCCTGAAATACGTAACCATAGGCGCGCGCCTGTCGGGCGGCTTCGGGGGTCATCCCGTTGACGCTGAGCGTGCCCCCCGTCGGCTGTTCAAGAGCGGCGATGCAACGCAGGAATGTCGTCTTGCCACAGCCCGAAGGCCCGATAAAACTGACGAATTCCCCCTTTTCGATGTCGAGATCAACGCCCTTGAGCGCATGCACAGGGCCATCGTTGGTCTGGAACGTGAGGTCCAGCCCCTTGGCCGAGACCACGGGTTCTTCACTTCTTGGCAACGTCACTAGATCCCCGCCGGAATGTTCATCGGATCGCGCACAACGGACCGGGGGGAGTTCAGCTCTTTCCACTTGCTCAGCGCCTTATGGGCCGAGGCGAAGGGTTTGCGCGGAACAAACCGACCGCGACCGGGCTGGGGCTGAGAATTCTGCCCCCAGGCCCAGATCACCTCGCCCCGGCTGAGCGTGTAGCGCGGCTGGGCGGTGACCTCGTAGCCCTCGAAGACGTTGTAATCGAGGATCGAGTGGTGGTTGGACGCCGAAATCGTCTTCTTGATCGAGGGGTCCCAGACCACCACATCCGCATCGGCGCCGGGCAGGATGCCGCCCTTCTTGGGATACATGTTGAGGATCTTGGCGATGTTGGTCGAGGTCACGGCGACGAATTCCTCGGGCGTCAGGCGACCCGTCTCGACCCCGAGGGTCCAGAGCACGGCGAGCCGCTCTTCCAACCCGTTGGTGCCATTGGGAATCTTGGTGAAGTCCTCCACGCCCATCTTCTTTTGCTCCGACGAAAAGGCCGCGTGATCCGTTGCCACCACCTGAAGCGAGCCGGACTGGAGCCCCGCCCATAGGCCGTCCTGATGCTCGCGCCCGCGAAACGGCGGCGACATCACGCGCCGTGCCGAGTGCAGCCAGTCATCGGAGAGGTATTCGTTATCATCCAGCGTGAGGAACTGCGCCAGCGGCTCTCCATAGACGCGCATCCCCTTCTGGCGCGCGCGCCGGATCGCCTCATGCGCCTGCTCGCAACTGACATGCACGATATAGAGCGGCACGCCAGCGGCATCGGCAATGGTAATGGCGCGGTTGGCGGCCTCCCCCTCGAACTCGGGGGGGCGCGAGCGCGCGTGCCATTCCGGCCCGGTCTTACCTTCGGCGAGGAATTTCTTTTGCATCAGGTCGACCAGATCGCCGTTTTCCGCATGCACCATCGGCAGCGCGCCCAACTCGCGGCAACGCGAGAACGAGGCGAACATCTCGTCATCTTCCACCATCAAGGCGCCCTTGTAGGCCATGAAGTGCTTGAACGAATTGACCCCCGCATCGACCGCGTCCTTCATCTCGTCAAAAATACTCTGATTCCAGCCGGTGACCGCCATGTGATACCCGATGTCAGAGCAGATCTGCGGCGCCGATTTCCGGTGCCATTCCTGGATCGCGTTCTTGATCGAGCCGTCCTCGCCCGGCAGACAGAAATCGATCAGCATCGTGGTGCCGCCGCAGGCTGCGGCCCATGTGCCCGTTTCAAAGGTTTCGGCCGCCGTCGTGCCCATGAAGGGCATCTCCAGATGGGTATGCGGGTCGATGCCGCCGGGGATCACATAGGCATCCGAGGCGTCGATGACCTCGTCGCCCCTCAGACCTTCGCCGATTTCCGCGATCACATCGCCTTCGATCAGGACATCGGCCTTGATCTGGCGATCCGCGGTGACGACCGTGCCGCCCTTGATGACTTTGCTCATTTGAACACTCCTATTAGTTCACCCTGTACGTTGGCGAGTGGATCGCCAAGGGCGAGGATCAAACCAGTACCTCCAAACAACAACGCGAGAAGAAATTGCCGAGACGCCCGCTTTATAGCTCTGTCGTTTCGCTTGATCAGTTCATCATTTCGCTCGATTAGCGCAGAAAGCACGTAACCTTCCCGGCCGTCACCGAGATAGTTTTCGAAAGCCGCGCTCGTCCCTCCGCTATCAAAGAACCGAGTGGGGCGAGCTGAGTAAGCCGCCAGAACTCCCGCTGCGAAGAAGTGTAGTAATATTAGAAGCTGGACATATTGCGTAGTCACCCTCGCAGAGGAATCGAGCACCAGAGCCGCCAGCACTATCACGACTGCGCAAAATGCATATGCACGCTGATCCGATGAAGTAGCGATCGATAGTTGAGCGACCAGTTTCATCTCAGTCTGCCGGAGGGCTTCCTTCATGGCATCACTTTTGGTATATTCAGATATGTAGTAGTCTGGAGCTATTTTCATGGCAGATAAAGATCAGGCGCCGCCACCGCCTCCTCCACCTCAGATGCCGCGTGAACCATTGGTGAAATGGCCGGGTCCGTCCCCCAGAAAAGGTTAAGGCTCGCGCTCACTCCACGACCTCCGCCGTCTCGACCACCGCGTGCAGCAGAACATCCGTTCCGGCGATGGCCCAGTCCTTGGAGATCTCTTCGGCCTCGTTATGGCTCAGCCCGTCAACGCAGGGGCACATCACCATGGCCGTCGGGGCGACGCGATTGATCCAGCAGGCATCGTGGCCTGCCCCCGAAATGATGTCGCGATACGCATAGCCCAGCCGGTCGGCGGCGTCGCGCAGGGCGCCGACGCAGCCCGCGTCGAACTCCACCGGGTCAAAGCCGCCGACCTTCTCGAACGACACCTCTAGCCCCATGTCGTCGCAAATCGCCTGCGCCCCGGATTTCAACCGGGCTTCCATATCCTCGATCACCGAAAGGTCGGGCGAGCGGAAATCGACCGTGAAAACGACCTTGCCGGGGATCACATTGCGCGAATTGGGATAGACGTCGATATGCCCGGCGGCGCCGACAGCATGGGGCGCATGGCTCAGCGCGATCTCATCGACCAGTTGCAGGACCGCCGCCATGCCGAGGCCGGCGTTCTTGCGCAGTGGCATCGGGGTTGAGCCTGTATGCGCGTCACGTCCCGTAATCGTCACCTCGATCCAGGCGAGCCCCTGCCCGTGGGTGACGATGCCGATGTCCTTGCCCTCGGCTTCGAGGATCGGACCCTGTTCGATGTGCAACTCGAAGAAGGCATGCATCTTGCGTTGTCCGACCGGCTCTGCGCCCTCCCAACCGATGCGCTTCAACTCTGCGCCAAAGGCGAGGCCCTTGGCATCCTCGCGCGCCTTGGCCCAAGCTTCGTCGTGGACGCCGGCAAAGACGCCGGAGGCCAGCATCGCGGGGGCGTAGCGCGTGCCCTCCTCGTTCGTCCAGTTGGTCACGACAATCGGATGGCGGGTCTTCACGTCGAGGTCATTGAGGGTGCGCACAATTTCCAACGCGCCGAGCACGCCCAGGACGCCGTCATATTTGCCGCCCGTCGGTTGCGTATCGAGGTGCGAGCCGACATAGACCGGCAGCGCATCGGGATCAGTACCGGGACGCAGCGCGAACATATTGCCCATGGAATCGAGGCCCATTTCGCAACCCGCCGCCTCGCACCACGACTGGAACAGCGCGCGACCCTCGGCGTCCTCGTCCGTCAGGGTCTGGCGGTTGTTGCCCCCCGCGACCCCCGGTCCGATGGTGGCCATCTCCATCAGGCTGTCCCACAATCGGTCGCCGTTGATTCGGAAGTTTTCGCCCGCTGCCGCCATTTGAGCCTCCTGCCCGCCAACCTTTTGACCAACCGGTCAAAGGACACGCTAGCAGAGGCCTGTACCCAGTCAAGAATTTCACACCCCGCCCCCCTCTTCGCCCGGCATATCGTCCAATTTTTGCACATCTCTGGACTAAAGGGGAAAACTGCGAAACATTGAAACAAAACCAGAATTTTTCGATCGGGGGACCGGGTTTGAAAGACAATGTCATGGGGCAGACCCGTATCCAACGCACCAAAATCGCCGTGATCTGCGAGGCCGCGCTCGACGTCTTCTCGACCCATGGCTATCGCGGCACCACAGTGGACCAGATTGCGCGGGCGGCGGAGCTTTCCAAGCCGAACCTGCTCTATTATTTTCCCAGCAAGGAGGCGATCCATACCCATCTTCTGAACCAGCTGATGGATACCTGGCTCGACCCGCTGCGCGAACTTGATCACACAGGGGATCCCCTTTCGGAAATCCTCACCTATGTGCGGCGCAAACTGGCGATGAGCCGCGACATGCCGCGTGAAAGCCGTCTATTCGCCAATGAGATCCTGCAAGGCGCCGAGCGTATCGGCCCCGCCCTGTCGACAGAGCTGAAACCGCTGGTCGACGACAAGGCGCGCGTGATCGCCGAGTGGATGCATGCGGGACGGCTGCGCGCCTCGGATCCGCATCACCTGCTGTTCTCGATCTGGTCGCTGACCCAGCATTACGCGGATTTCGACGTGCAGGTCCGCGCGGTGCTGGGTCCGGAGGTCGACGACCCCTTCCCCGAGGCCGAAGCCTATCTGGTGACGATGTTCACCCGGATGTTGTCGGTGTGACACCGCCGCGCAAGCGGGGCGCATGCGGCGTGACCGGTGGGGTCGCGCCGTGAGTATTTTTAACGAGATGAAGCCCGGAGTCGCGCGCCCTATTCCGCCGCCGGAACCGCGGCGGGGTTATTGGGATGCGTCGTCCAGTTAGCATAGTCGCGGACCGTTTCGCCGGTGCGCGGATCAATGCTGCCCTTGTCGAGTTCGACCATGGTGATGCATTCCTCCACCGGGCAGACATTGACGCAGAGATTGCAGGCGACGCATTCCTCGTCGATCACCGTGAACTCCCGCTCTGCACTCATTGCGATGGCCTGATGCGAGGTATCCTCGCAGGCGGCATAACAGCGACCACAACCGATGCAGGCGTCCTGGTCGATCCGTGCCTTGGTGACGTAATTGAGATTGAGGTGCTGCCAATCCGTGACATTGGGCACCGCCATGCCGATGAAATCTTCGGTCGAGCGATAGCCTTTTTCATCCATCCATTGCGACAGGCCCGAGATCATTTCCTGCACGACCTTGAAACCATAGGTCATCGCCGCCGTGCAAACCTGCACATTTCCACAGCCTAAAGCCATGAATTCCGCCGCATCGCGCCAGGTGGTGATCCCGCCAATACCCGAAATCGGCAAGCCGCGGGTTTCGTTATTCCGCGCGATTTCGCTGACCATCGACAGGGCAATCGGTTTCACCGCCGGTCCGCAATACCCGCCGTGGCTGCCCTTGCCGTCAATCGTCGGTTCCGGCGCCATCAGGTCAAGATCGACATGGGTGATCGAATTGATCGTATTGATCAGGCTCACCGCATCCGCGCCACCCATTTTTGCCGCCGTCGCCGGTTTGCGAATGTCGGTGATATTCGGGGTCAGTTTCACGATAACGGGTTTGGAATAGTACTTCTTGCACCACTCCGCGACCATCTGGATATACTCCGGCACTTGACCGACAGCCGCGCCCATGCCGCGCTCGCTCATTCCGTGGGGGCAGCCAAAGTTCAGCTCGATCCCGTCGGCGCCGGTCTGCTCGACGAGCGGCAGGATGGATTTCCAGGCCTCCTCTTCGCAGGGCACCATGATGGAGGCGATGAGCGCGTGTTCGGGGTAGTCCCTCTTGACCCGCGTCATCTCCTCGAGGTTGGTATGCAGATCGCGGTCAGTGATCAATTCAATGTTGTTCATCCCCAGCAGCCGCCGGTCCGCACCCCAGATCGCCCCGTAACGCGGGCCGTTAACGTTGACCACGGGTGGCCCCGCCTCACCGAGCGTCTTCCACACCACGCCGCCCCAACCGGCATCAAAGGCGCGCCGGACGTTGTATTCCTTGTCCGTCGGGGGCGCGGAGGCCAGCCAGAACGGGTTGGGTGACGTGATTCCCAGGAATGTCGTCGTCAGATCAGCCATTAGCCTTCTCCCATCAGCGTCGTGTGGATGTCTTCGGCGGCGTCGCGTCCCTCGGCAACGGCCGTTACAGTCAGATCGTCGCCCCCCGTGGCGCAGTCCCCCCCGGCCCAGACACCGGGCAGGCTGGTGCGTCCGGCCCCGGTCACGGCGATCTTGCCCCCGCTAAGGTCGAGCGGCTCCGGCGCGCCTGCCAGCGTCTGACCGATGGCGCGCAGACATTGATCCGCCGGGACGCGAATGGTCTCGCCCGTGCCGGTCAGGCGACCGTCGACGTCGCGGGTGTATTCGAACTCCACCGCCTCCAGTGCGTCATTGCCGTGTAGCGCGACCGGCTGGACATTGGCGAGGATGCGCACGCCGCTGGCTGTGGCGAGGTGCTGTTCATAAACCGAGGCCGCCATGCGGTCCTGTCCGCGTCGGTAGGCAACGGTGACGGTCTCTGCCCCCAGAAGTCGGGATTGCACCGCCGCGTCGATCGCTGTCATTCCGCCGCCGATCACCACGACGTTGCGCCCGACGGGCTGCGATTGCAGATCCTCCGCCTGACGCAGATCGGCGATGAAATCCACCGCATCACGCGCATTCGCAAGGCCCTCGCCCGGAGTGGCGAGCGCGTTGACGCCGTTCAGCCCCATGCCGATGAAGACCGCATCGAAACGCGATGACAGGGCCTCCAGCGTCACGTCGCGCCCGAGGGCGGTGCCGGGCTCGATCGTGATGCCGCCGATGCGCAGCAGCCAGTCGACTTCGGCCTGCGCGAAATTCTCGGTGCTCTTGTAGGAGGCGATGCCATATTCGTTGAGCCCGCCGGGCTTGGGTCGGGCATCGAGGATGACAACCTCATGCCCCTTCATCGCCAGGCGATGCGCGCAGGACAGACCCGCCGGCCCCGCGCCCACCACCGCGATGCGCTTGCCCGTCGGTGCAGCGCGTTCAAACGGATGGGTGTTCTGCGCCATCAGCCGGTCCGTTGCGTAACGCTGAAGGCGCCCGATTTCGACCGGCTTGCCCTCGGCGATCTCGCGCACGCAGACCTCCTCGCACAGGGTTTCGGTCGGACAGACACGGGCGCACATGCCGCCGAGGATGTTCTGGTCGAATATCGTCTTTGCCGCTGCTTCGGGTGTGCCCGTCGCGATCTGGCGAATGAACAGCGGGATGTCGATGGAGGTCGGACAAGCCGTCATGCAGGGCGCGTCATGACAAAAATAACACCGGTCCGCGGCGACATGCGCTTCGTGCTTATCCAGAGGCGGATGCAGATCGGAAAAGTTCTGCGCCAGCTCGTCTTCGGTCAGGCGGCCTGCGGTGATGCCATCCGTTCGGGGCGAAATGTTCATCGGAAACTCCGGCTGTGATCTCTGCGGAGTAGCGTGGCACAGGAAAATTTTTTATCAAATGGTAAAATTTCGATCCAGGTGGCGAAATCGACCGGAGCCATAAGTGTGCGCGCAAAACTTGGGCAATCGCGGTCTGGTCGCGGTGTGGCGGCGGATCGGTTTACCATGGGCTGCGCGACCGGTCTTCGACTTTGGTCGACAGTGCAGCGCTGGACGGAGTAGTCGCACGCTGGCGACAGGGCACGTCATCATCGATTGCCCCGGCACCGCTATATCCATCCACCAAAGGCGCGGAATGTATTGCATTCGTTCCGAGGCGCGAGGGAAGACGACGCGCATGTTTCAGCAAATGATACACATATCGAAATAGCCGTTGCCGGGAGTGAAGCGAGAGGCAAGAGCAACTTTGCCATTCCCGGTAACGGCTATTAGGACCTCGCAATTAGGACTTGGCGATCTTCATATCTTCGGGGTCGCGACCGGCGCTGATCTGTTCCTTGTACCAATCAGGTTGACGTCCGCGCCCGCTCCACGTCAATTCGGGATTCTCGGGGTGCCGGAATTTGGGCGGGTTGATCTTGCGTGAGCGTCCGCCGCTTCCGGTCAGATCATTCAGGTTGAACCCCAACTCGGCGGCCTTGGCCTCCAATTCGGCGAGAGCGGCTTTCTTCTTGCGGCTCTCATAGTTCTTGATTGCAGCGTCGACGTCTTTTCGCAGCGCCTTCAACTCGTCCAGAGACATCTCATTCAGGTTAACTGTCGTCATCCGTTCCTCTTGCTTTTTGATGAAAGCCGCGAAACAGGCGGCGGAATTTTCGTAACCAGACACACTTTCAATCCTATTCGTTAAATACCTGTTACCGGAATCGCAAGTTTCAATTTGTATCAGTCGAATTTCTGCCGTGACGCCAATATAAAAAATGCCCGACACAAAGCCGGGCATTTTCGATATGGACATAACGCCCTCAGAGGACAGACTTTATTGTGACGTGTTCCGTGCAACGAGTAGACTGACGACGTTTTCGATCATCCGAATGCCCGCGTCCTGACCCAGCGACATGATCGATTCAGGATGGAATTGCACAGCCGCAACCGGCAGATCGCGATGTTGCAATCCCATAATGACGCCATCAGCCGTGGTCGCCGTCACACGTAAAACATCCGGCAAGGTTTCTGGCTTTGTGTGCAGGGAATGATAGCGCCCGATGGTCACCTGGTCCGGCAATCCGTCAAAGACCAATCCGGGATCGCACACATCGACCCGCGACGGTTTGCCATGCATCGGCACGTCGAGCTGGATCAAATCCGCACCGAAATGTTCGGCAATCGCCTGCATTCCGAGGCAAACCCCGAAAACCGGCAAATTGCGCGCAAGCGCCTTGTCGAGTGTCGCGCTGCAATCGAAATCGCCAGGTGTCCCCGGCCCCGGCGACAAAACCACCAGATCGGGACGGAATTCGGCAAAGACCTCTTCATCCACCGGCGACCGTGTCGTCAGCACTTCGGCCCCGGTTTGACGAAAATAATTGGCCAGCGTGTGCACAAAGCTGTCTTCGTGATCGACCAGCAGAATGCGCCGCCCCTTGCCTTTCGCAAGGCGCCAATCATCGCCGCCCCGCTCATTGCTGGCGACATCGCCGCGAATGGCGGCGCGCATGGCGCTGGCCTTCAGCTCGGTCTCGGCCTCTTCCTCGTCGGGGTCGCTGTCATAAAGCAGGGTCGCGCCGGCGCGCACCTCGGCCACGCCATCCTTGATCCGGATGGTGCGCAGGGTCAGTCCGGTGTTCATGTCGCCGTCAAAGCCGATGGCCCCGATGGCCCCACCATACCAGAAACGCGTCGATTTCTCGTGCTTTTCGATGAACCGCATCGCCCAGAGCTTGGGCGCGCCCGTCACCGTCACCGCCCATGCGTGGCTGAGAAAGGCGTCAAAGGCGTCCATCCCGGCGCGCAGCCGCCCCTCGATATGATCGACGGTGTGGATCAGGCGTGAATACATCTCGATCTGACGCCGACCGATGACGCGGACGGAACCGGGGTCACACACCCGGCTCTTGTCGTTTCGATCGACGTCGGAACACATGGTCAGTTCGCTCTCGTCCTTCTTGGATTGCAAGAGCTTGAGGATCTGTTCGCTGTCCTCGATAGCATCCGCGCCGCGCTTGATGGTGCCGGAAATCGGGCAGGTTTCGACCCGCCGCCCGGTGACGCGCACGAACATCTCGGGGCTGGCGCCCACCAGATATTCGCTGTCGCCGAGGTTCATGATGAAACCGAAGGGGGCGGGATTAATCTTTTTCAACCGCTTGAAGATGGCCGAGGGGCTGTCCTTGCAGGGTTCGTAAAACACCTGCCCCGGCACAACCTCAAAGAGATCGCCGCGCACGAAGCTTTTCTTGGCCTCCTTAACGAGTTCGGCATATTCGCCGGGCTGGTGATCGCCGCGCGGCACATCCTGGCGTCCGCGCTGAAAGGCGACCTCTTCGCCGCCGCCGCTCAACCCGTCGGTGCGCTGCGTGCCGTCGGAAAACTCGTAGCGATAGCGCACGGCACTGGCGGAGTAATGATCCGCCACCAGCAGATCGTCAGCTAGAAAAAGCACGAGATCACGCTGATCCGCGGGCCGTTCGAGGTGGAATTCGATCGGTTCGAACTGGAATGCGAGGTCATAGCCAAAGCCACCGTAAAGGCCGAGGTGGTGATCCTCATCCGATTTGAAATGCCCCACGAGGGCGCGCAGGACCGTGAAAACCGAGGGCGCGCGAGAGCGTTCCTCTTCGTTATAGACCCGGTCGGGTTCGGCGATGCGCAGATCGAACTGTTCCTCGGCAGCGGTGAAATCCACCACCTCTGGCAAGCCTTCGACCACGTCGCGCATCATCGTTAGCAGGACACGCCCGCGCGGATTGAGCGCGGCGATGCGCATCTGGCGGCCGCGTGCCTCCACCACCACGGGAGGCTCGGAAAAGCCGAATTCCCAACGGGTGTAGCGGCCCGGATATTCGTAATTCGATGAAAACAACGCGCCGCGATGTGAATCGAGCTGCTCCGCCAGCCGGTCGGTGTCACGGTGATAATCGGCAGGCACCTCGCGGCGCGTGATGGTCAGGCCGCCGTCGGTTCGGTAAGTAAGATCGGTCATTCTGGGTCTCGTACAAGGGGCGGCAGGCCAGTGGCCGCCGCAGGAACAGGGAAAGGGTCAGCGACGGATCACCCGCGCCATCGCCCTCCGATCTGGTGCCCCTGCCAAAGGATGCCGGTCATGGCACGCCCCTTTTTGTCCAACGCCAGTGGCTTAGCAAGGCGGGGGTGCGATGTAAACCGATGACGCGCGGCCCCACCCTCAGGCGTGGTGGCCCGCGTCGGATTTGAGTATTTGGGACGAGATGAAGCCACCCCGTCCCAAGCCATGATCAACC